>Ga0214917_10002698_pt1 | contig 21332 bp, 18 predicted proteins | sample LL_1208_BB_MetaG_FD_177983 | JGI IMG/M metagenome (GOLD analysis project Ga0214917, IMG submission 177983) | Freshwater microbial communities from Lake Lanier, Atlanta, Georgia, United States - LL_1208_BB | ecosystem: Environmental > Aquatic > Freshwater > Lake | place: USA: Georgia | collected...
CGCATGCGCTTCCGGTTCTTGCTGGAGGCCAGATGGCGGCGACCCGGCTTGCCGAACAAAATCTTGCCGCTGCCAGTCACTTTGAAGCGCTTGGCGGCCGACTTTTTTGTTTTCCGGCGGGAGATGGGGCGGGGCATAAAAACCTCAGGAAGGGGTGGGTGTCGGGTTGGATACGGGGGGGGCCTCGTTTTCCTCTTGGCCTCCGGTTTCGCTGTCGTCTTCCTCGTAGGCCCCTTCGGCCTTCTCGGTCGTCCAACGCCGTACCCGCTTCTTAGCGGGGAGAGGATTTAACATCATCGTGATGTTTCTGCCAATCAATTTCGGGTTCGCATCCGCCACGGCCACCAGCTTCAAATCCTCCCGGATGGTCTTCACCAGAGCCTGTCCGAGGTCCTGGTGCTGCATTTCCCGGCCCCGGAAGGCCATGACCACCTTCACCTTCATCCCCTTCCAGAGGAAATTCTCGGTCTGGCGCATCTTGGTGGCGTAATCGTGCGGATCGATGTTCACGTGAAACTTCATTTCCTTCACCTTGGCGGCGAGGTTGTGCCGTTTGGACTCCCGTTCCCGTTTATCCATCTCGTAGCGGTACTTCCCGAAATCGAGGATCTTGCAGACGGGGGGATTGCTGTTGCCGTTGACTTCGACCAGATCGAGTCCGGCCGCCCGGGCGGAATTCATGGCGTCGTTAAAATTGACGACGCCCATTTTCTGGCCCGAGGCGTCCACGAGAAAAACCTCGCGCGCACGGATCCGGTGATTGGCCCGAAGTTCCTGCATCAGGCGTGGAAGCCGGCTCGTTTGGAACGGAGCGGCTTCAAAGGCGGAAAAAGGGGGGCATCAGAAAACGGAAGGCTCAGGAGACAAACGTCATTTTGCTAAGCAAAGTCAAAGTCATCGATGCAGGAAATATTTCAACAAACCTCCCTTGGAAGCAAGGGCAAAAAAGCTTCAGTTCCGCTGGCGGAAAGATGGCGAACCCCGTAAGGTTCCCTCTGCCATGAAACCGGCCGCCTTCTCCTTCGGGCCTCCCGCCCTGGTCTTGGCCTTCCTCTTTGCCGCCCCCCTCCTAGCACAGGACAACACGGAGCAGGCCAAAAAGATCCTCGATTCCTACCACGGCGGAAAGTTCGAAGAGGTGGTGAAATTGGCCAACGAATTCATTCAGGCCAAACCCCAGGATCCAAATCTTCCCAGCGCCTACCTTCTTCTGGCCCGGTCTTACTACAACCTGGGCAAATGGACGGAGGCGGTTCCGGCTTACCGAAAAGTCCAGACCCTCTCGACCGAGAAGGATGTGAAGGAAGAGGCGGGGTATTGCCTGGCCCAATCCCTCGCGGCCCAAGCCGAAGCCAGCCCGGAAAAGTCGGCCGACCGGAAAAAGTACCTGGAGGAGGCCGTTCAACTCACCGGGGAGTTCGGCAAAACTTTCCCCGACTCAAAATCCGTCGCGGAAATCCTCCTTCTCCAAGCCCGTCTCCACGTCCAGCAAGGCAAATACGCCGAGGCCAGCAAGGACCTGGATGCCGCGCGGATGGCCGACACGGAAAAGAACCTCGGCGAAGAGCTGGATTACCTACAAGGATTTGCGGAAGCCCAACGGGCCCGCGAACTCCTCGCCGAATTCAAAAAAGCGGATGGAGAGGCGGCCGTCGCCCGGGCCAGCCAGATTTACGCCCGCCTCGCCTCCGCCGGAAATCCCGCCCTCGCCACCGAAGCCACCCTGCAACTGGCCAACCTCGACATGGCGGCCGGACGATACAACGAGGCGATTGACCGGCTGCGAACCATCCCGGGTCGCACGGAACTCTTATCCCGACTGGAAGCAAAACTCGCCCCGCTCCGGGCCGAGGTTGCCTCTCAGAGCACCCCGGCTCCGGAAAAACTCCGGCGGATGCAGAAAGCCCAACAGAAAATTGAGGAAATCAAAAATCGGCCCGACCTCTCCGGCCAGGCCCTCTTCCAATTGGGCCAGGCCTTTTTGCAGACCCGGCGGTATGACGAGGCCCGTCTCGTTTTCCGCCAGATCGCCCGCTACGGCAGCGCAGATCTCGTCGGACCGGCGGAGCAGCAGATCATCCTCACCTTTGCGCTGCAGGGACGGACGGGAGAAGCCGACCGGTTGGTCGAGGAATACCGGAAAAAATATCCTTCCGAGAAAGGGATCGAGGGCTTGGTGGATTATCTGGTCGGCCGGGCTCTGTTGGAGGATGGAGACTATGAAGGGGCCCTCCGGCGGCTGAAATCGGCACAGGAAAAAATCGCCGATGACCGCTACGCCGACGAAATCCCCCGGTTCATCGCCACCGCCTACCAGAAATCCGGAAAAGGCGCCGAAGCCCTGAAGTACTACGAATCCTTTCTGGCCGATGTGAAGTCCGGCAAGCGCAAGATCCCGGAGGAAAGCGCCGAACAGACCCAGCTCCTCTACGCCACGGCCCTGATCGCGGAAAAGAAATTTCCGGAAGGCATCGCCAAGCTGACGGAACTTTCCACCACCGCCAAGACCGCCTCGGTGAAGGAGGATGCCGCCCTGCGTCTGGGGTATGCCCTCCGCAGCTCGCAAAAATTCACGGAAGCCGCCGGTGCTTTCGAAAAATTTGCCACGACCTATCCGCAATCCCCCAGCCTGGGCAACGCCTTGCTCTCCCGGGGTGACGCCCTGAACGAAGCCAAGAAACCCGAGGAAGCTCTGGCCGCCTGGAAGGATGCGGCAACCAAGTTGTCTGGTTCCCCGTCCGGGCTGGATGCGTATGAGCGGATCTGGAAAAACTACGCCCGGGAAAAGAAAAAAGACCTGATGTTCGCCGCCCAGGAGGACCAGTTCCGCACCTATCCGAAGGATCCCCGCAACCTTTCCGCTTACCTCGCACGCGGATCGGTCTTCACGGAGGAACGGGATGAAAGCCAGGCCCTGCAGGCCTACCGCCGGGCCTTCGAACTTTTCCGCGAACTCTATCCGGATCCCACGGTCTCCCCTCCCCCGGCTGCCGTTTCGGATGCGGCCTATTCTGCACTCGAGAAATCCGCCGACCTCGAACTGACGAAGGCCAAGGCCCTCGGAACCTATTCGCAACTTTCCGATGATGCGAAAAAGCAGTGGAAGGCGTCGATTCAACAAGGCACCGATTTTCTCAGCCAAGCCATCCTTGGTTACTCCAGCACCCGGGTCGCTCCCACCCTCTCGAAACTGGTCAATCTCTGTCTGTTCCGCCTGCAAAGCGGTGAAGCTCCTGTGGACGAATGTCTTCAGCCCTTCCGCAATCTGGCCGGCAAAGCCAGCCAGAACCCCGGTTTGGTCGCCCAGATTCTTTTCTCCCAAGCCAGCGTCCCGTTTGAAGCGGGTCAGACGGCCCTGGCCCTGCGTCTGTACGAGGAAGCCTACAAACAGTCCCTCGAAAACAAGGTCGCCCTCGACTGGCGCGACTTGCAGCGCTTTGCCAACGCCCTGCTTACCGCCGGAAAAGGAGAAGAGGCCCGTCCTGTTTTCGAACGGATCCGGAAGGAATTCCCCGCCAGCGGACCGAAGGATCCGAAGCAGTACGCACAGGCTTCCGCCCTCTTTGGCCTCGGGCAGATTGATTTTCAGGCCGGCCGCAAAGCGGAGTCTGAAAAATATTTTTCCGAACTCGCCACGAAATACCCTTGGTCCGACAAACTGCAGGAAGCCAATTTCCTCCGCGCGCAGGCCCTGGCCGAGACGGGAAAATATGACGGAACCAAATCGGACCCCGGCGCCTTCGATCTTTGGATCGGGGTGATCGAGAGCGGCACCGCATCGAATGAAATGAAGGCCCGTTCGATGCTGGCCTTCGGCCAATCCCTGGAAACCGTCGCGAGCAAAAATATCTCCACCCGCCAATTGGAACAGGGGGTTGGAAAGGCGAAGCTGGACCCCCTCGATCTGGCCGTGACCTACTACCAGAAGATCGATCTCTATTATGACAGCCTTCCGGAACTTTCCGCCCAGGGACTTCTTCGGGCGGCCAAAATCCGCCGGGGTCAGCAGAAAAACGACGAGGCCCGAAAAATCGTGACCACCCTTCTTTCCAAATACGGAAATTCGTCCGTAGGTTCTGAGGCTGCCGAGCTCTTGAAGTCCCTGCCGGCCTCCTCAGGCACTACCCCCCAGTGACCCCCTCTGCAGCACTCGCCCAACGGACGAGGCAAATCATTGCCCGGCTCAACCGGGCCTATCCGGATGCCCACTGCGCCTTGGATCATGAGAACCCGTTGCAACTGCTCATGGCCACGATTCTTTCCGCCCAGTGCACGGATGAACGGGTAAACATGGTCACGCCCGCACTTTTTGCCCGGTGCTGCACTTCAGCCGATTTTGCATCGATTCCCCAAGCCGAACTCGAGGGAATCATCCGGTCCACCGGATTTTACCGGGCCAAGGCCCGTTCCATTCGCGGTTGCGCCGCCGCCCTGATGGCCGACCACCAAGGCGAAGTTCCCCACACGATGGAGGAGTTACACCGGTTGCCCGGTGTCGGCCGCAAAACAGCCAATGTCGTTTTGGGGAATGCGTTCAATCTTTCGGAAGGCATCGTGGTCGACACCCATGTGGGCCGTCTTTCCCGAAGGATGGGCCTTACCCGTCAAAACGACCCCGTGAAAGTCGAGTCGGCCCTGGTCAAGATTGTGCCGCAGAAAGACTGGACCCTTTTCTCCCACCTTCTGATCTGGCACGGGCGCAAACGTTGCTCCGCACGAAAACCCGATTGTGCCGATTGTGAGATCCGGAATCTCTGCCCCGCGCGCGGGGTGCCCCGGAGCCGGGCCCGGACCCGGCCTGCTTAGATCTTCTTCGCAGCGGAGACGGCGTAGTCCCGGTTCATCCGGGCGATCGTGTCGGCCGAGATCTCTTTCGGGCAAACCGCTTCACAGGCGTATTGGTTCGAACAGTTGCCAAACCCCTCGGCATCCATTGTCGCCACCATTTTCCTCACCCGTTCCGCCCGCTCGGGCTGGCCTTGCGGAAGGAGTCCGAGGTGGGAAACCTTGGCGGCCACAAAGAGCATTGCGGATCCGTTCCGGCAGGCGGCGACACAGGCCCCACAACCGATGCAGTGAGCCGCATCGAACGCCTTTTCGGCGTCGTCCTTGCCGATCGGCATTGCATTGGCATCCGGAGCCTGGCCGGTGTTCACCGAAATAAATCCCCCCGCCTGGATGATCTTGTCGAAACTCGAGCGATCGGTGACCAGATCCTTGATGACGGGGAACGCCTTCGCTCTCCAGGGTTCCACCGTCAACGTCTCCCCGTCCTTGAACGAACGGAGATACACCTGACAAGTCGTGGCCCCCTTGTTGGGTCCGTGGGGTTCCCCGTTGATGGCCATCGCACAGGATCCGCAGATCCCTTCACGGCAGTCGTGATCAAAAGCGATCGGTTCTTTCCCATCCTTCGTCAACCGGTCATTCACCACATCCAGCATCTCCAAAAAGGACATGTTCGGATTCAGGCCGTCCGCCTCATGGGTCTCAAAATGCCCTTCGGCCGTTTTCGATTTCTGACGCCAGATGCGCAGATGCAGCTTCATTTGTAACTCCTCGTGGCCAACTGCACTTCCTCAAAGTTCAACGGTTCGGCATGTCGAACCTCCGCCTTGCCCTCGCCCTGATATTCCCAGGCGGAAACATGGGAAAATTCCTTGTCCCGGCGCGCACACTCTCCATCCGGCGTCTGGTGCTCCTCCCGGAAATGACAACCGCAGGACTCGTCCCGCTCAAGGGCGTCCCGGCACATCAGTTCGCCCAACTCCAAAAAGTCCGACACCCGTCCCGCTTTTTCCAGGGATTGATTCAGATCCTCCCCCGAACCCGGGACATTCACATTCTCCCAGAACTCCTTCCGCAATCCCCGGATCGCATCGATTCCCTCCTCCAATCCCTTTTTCGTGCGACTCATGCCGCAATGATCCCACAGGATTTTGCCCAACCGCCGGTGAAAATCGCTGACCGGTTTGGTTCCCCGAATGCCAAGGAGTTTTTTGGTCCGTGCCTGCACCGCCTCGGTTGCCTCCCAGAAAGCCTCCGTCTCCGAAGCCTTTTTCGCCCCTCCGGGCTTCTGCTGGGACAAGTAGTCCCCAATGGTGTAAGGCAGAACAAAATACCCGTCCGCCAACCCCTGCATCAGCGCGCTGGCGCCCAGACGATTGGCCCCGTGATCGGAAAAGTTCGCCTCGCCCAAAACAAAAAGTCCCGGGACGTTGCTCATGAGGTGATAATCCACCCACAGGCCGCCCATGGTGTAGTGCACCGCCGGAAAAATCCGCATGGGGGATTCATAGGCGCTCTCTCCGGTGATCTCGTGGTACATGGAAAAAAGATTCGCATACCGTTCCCGGACGGTGTTTTCCCCCAAACGACCGATCGCCTCGGCAAAATCGAGGTACACTCCCAATCCCGACGCGCCGACTCCCCGCCCTTCGTCGCATACCCGCTTGGCCGCCCGGGACGCAATATCCCGGGGCGCCAGATTGCCGTAGCTCGGATACAGCCGCTCCAGAAAATAATCCCGTTCGCCTTCCGGAATCTGGCCGGCCGAGCGTTTGTCCCCCTTGGTCTTGGGAACCCAGCAACGTCCGTCGTTCCGCAACGATTCGGACATCAGGGTCAATTTCGACTGATAGTCCCCCGAAACAGGAATGCAGGTGGGATGGATCTGCGTGAAGCAGGGGTTGGAAAAGAGCGCTCCCCGGCGATGAGCCCTCCAGATCGCCGTGGCATTGGAACCGCGGGCATAGGTGGAGAGATAGTAGGCATTCCCGTATCCCCCCGTGCAGAGGAGAACGGCATCGGCCTCATGCGCAGTTAATTCCCCCGTAACGAGATTCCGGGTGATGATCCCCTGGGCTTTCCCCTGATCCACCACCAGATCGAGCATCTCGTGCCGGGGAAACATCCGCACCCGCCCCAGCCCGATCTGACGGCTGAGAGCCTGATAGGCTCCGAGCAACAACTGCTGGCCCGTCGCACCCCGGGCATAAAACGTCCGCGAAACCTGAGCCCCGCCAAAGGAGCGGTTCGCCAGCATGCCACCGTACTCCCGGGCAAAGGGCACGCCCTGGGCGACACACTGGTCGATGATGTTCACGCTGACTTCGGCCAGCCGATGCACATTCGATTCCCGGGCGCGGAAATCCCCCCCTTTGATCGTGTCCTGAAAAAGGCGCCGGACGGAATCGCCGTCGTTCTGATAATTTTTCGCGGCATTGATCCCTCCCTGGGCCGCGATGGAGTGGGCCCGGCGAGGGCTGTCCTGGAAGCAGAAGGATTTCACCCGGTAACCCAGCTCGGCCAAACTCGCGGCCGCCGAGGCCCCCGCCAACCCCGTGCCCACGACGATCACCTCGTATTTCCGCTTGTTGGCCGGATTCACGAGACGGACGTTCGCCTTGAATCGGGTCCACTTTTGCGCCAAAGGCCCTTCGGGAATCCGGGGGTCCAACTTCATGGTTTCAGAACCCCCGTCAGCACCGCGATGGGAATCGAGCTAAACCCGAGAAAAAGAACAGCCGCCAGAATCCACGCCCCCGTGCCGATCATTTTGGCCAGATGCCGGTCCCGAAACCCGAAAGTTTGAAAGACACTCGCCGCCCCGTGCCGGAGGTGGGAGAAAAGAAGAGCCATGGAGAGAATGTAAAAGCCGCTGATCAGGGGCTTGGAAAATCCGGCGACCACCATCCGATACACATCCTGCATCGTCACCCCACCCACCGCTGTTTCCATGGACGCATAGGAGCGGTCCACCATCTGGGCCGTAAAATGCAGCAGATGGAAAATCACGAAACTCAGGATGATCGATCCGCTGATCACCATCGTGACGCTGGTCAGAGTCACCTTCAGCCGGGATTTCCTTCCGGCGACGGCGTAGTTCACCGGCTTGGCGACCCGATTTTCCCTGGCGAGCGAAAGGGCGGCCCAGATATGCAGAACCGTCGCCGCCAAAAGGCCCAACCGGAACCCCCACAACACCAGCGGGTTCGATTTCAAAAGATGGGCGTACTGGTTGATCTTATCCGGAGTGCCCGCAAACATCTGCAGATTTCCGGCCATATGAATCAGCACGAATCCGATCAAAAAAAGGCCCGTGAGGGCGACAATCCATTTTCGCCCGATGGAGGATCGGATCATGAAAAGAATGTTGTTTTGCATGGGAGTAAAAACCACCTCGGGTGACCTTCAAAATGCGCCCTCCCATGCCCAGTGTCAAAATCACTTCCTGCCTATAAGAGAGAAAAAGTCCCCCTCCAAGATCCACTAATGAACCCGCTTGAGCCCTGCCTCTTCCTGCCTTATTCCGCTTTCAACCCCTTCGCCTTGAACACTTCTCCCACGAGGACCAAGGAACCCAGAATCAAGGTCCCTTTCCCCGCCGGATTGCTTCGATCCGCCCCAAGCGCTTCGGGCACTCCGGAAAAAATTTGTGCCGGGTGGGTTTTCCAGCAAAGAGGATCGGCTCCGCGTGGATCTCGAAGCTCCACGCCCCATAGTTCCGCCTGCGTTGCCCGGATGAGCCGAAGCATCTCTTCCGCCGGTTTGTCCTTGAGACATCCGAAAATGACCCGCCCCGGCCGGGTCCCAAACATCTCCCGCCAAGTCTCCAACGCGGCCTTCACTCCCTCCGCGTTGTGGGCCCCATCCAAAACCAACCTTGGCCGATTGGAAAGAATACTGAATCGGCCTGGCCAAACGGTTTTTGACAACCCCCGGGCGATCATCCGGTCCGGTAGTCCCAAGTAGCGGGCGGCCGCCACGGCCAGCGCGAGATTTTGCCGCTGATGCTTTCCGGCGAGCGGCAGGGTATCGGTCGTCCTCCGCAAGGGAGGAACAACCTGCCACACACAACCCATGCGTTTCGCTTTCTTTCCCAAAGCTTTTTGCGCTACCGCCGGCCATCGGGCTGAAAAAACCGGAACTCCACGTTTGAGAATCCCCATCTTCTCCATGCCGATATTTTTCCACCCCTCTCCCAGAATGGCCTCGTGATCCCGGCCCAGCGAGGTGAGGACGCATAATTCCGGCGTGACGATATTCGTGGCATCCAACCTTCCCCCCAGTCCGGTTTCCCAAACGACAAAATCCACCCGGGCCTCCCGGAAGATCTTGAGGGCAAGCGCCGTGCTGGCCTCAAAGAATGTCGGCCGCTGCCCCGGTGGCATGCGGATGATGATCCGAATCAGCGGATCCAAACATTTTTTTAAAGTCTTTTCGTCCACCCAGCGTCCCCCAAGCCGGAACCTCTCCCGAAAATCGATCAGATGTGGAGAGGTGTAGAGCCCCGAAAAAAATCCGGCGGCCCGCAGAATGGAATCCAAAGCGGCCGCCGTGGAACCTTTGCCGTTGGTTCCCGCCAGATGAATAAAGTTCAAGCCCTCTTCGGGATGCCCCATTTTCTTGAGAAGATTCCGCATTCGCCCAAGCCCGGGCCGGATGCCCGCGGCACAGACCTCTTCGAGCCGCGCGCCGGGGTCGGACCGCTTCAGAGGTACTGGAGGAGACGCACGAGGGTCTCCTTCATTTCGGAGCGCGAGACGATCATGTCGATCAGTCCGTGCTCATGCAAAAATTCGGCTGTTTGAAACCCTTTCGGGAGTTCCTGCTGGGTCGTTTCCCGAATCACGCGGGCCCCCGCAAATCCAATCATCGCCTTGGGTTCGGCCAGAATCATGTCCCCCAAGGACGCATAACTGGCCATCACTCCGGCCATCGTGGGATTGGTCAGGACAGAAATGAAAGGAAGACCCGCCGCACCCAGCTTCGCCAGGGCCCCGCTCGTCTTGGCCATCTGCATCAGGCTGAACATCCCCTCGTACATCCGGGCGCCTCCGGAGGCGGAAAAAACAATCACAGGCATTTTCCCGGACAATCCCCGCTCGATGGTTCGGGTTACTTTTTCCCCCACCACCGCCCCCATGCTTCCTCCCAGAAAAGCAAACTCCATGGCCCCGAGGGAAACCTCCCTTCCCCCGATTTTTCCCGTTCCGCTCACCATGGCATCCTTCATTCCCGTTTTTTTCCGGTTCGCCTTGAGCTTGTTGGCGTAGCTCGCGACCCCCTTGAACTGCAGGACATCCACCGCCTCCATGCCCGCATCGTGTTCCTGGAATTTTTCCCCGTCGCAAATGGAAATCAGACGATCCCGGGCACCCAGCGGAAAATGGTGGGAACATTTGGGGCAGACCTGGAGGTTCTTTTTCAGGACCTGATTGTAAATCACCTCCGCACAGCCGGGGCATTTCGTCCACAACCCGCCCGGCACGCCCCGTTTCCCGGGTTTCGCCTCTTTGCGGGGCTCATATTTGCGTCGTTCGAAAACAGCCATGGAAAATTTATCCCCGGGCCACGGTCAGAGCCGCCACCTCGGCGGCTCCTGCCTGCTGAAGGATGCGCGCACAGGCATCCGCGGTTGCTCCGGTCGTAAACACGTCATCACAGATTAGCAATCGGCGTCCCCGAGGGTCAAACCCGCGGGCGAGTTCCAGTGCCCCCCGAAGATTTCGCAAACGTTCCCCCCGTTTGAGCCGGGCTTGGGCCGGGGTGGGCTTCACCCGCACCAGTCCTTCCACGACGGGGATTCCCACCTTGGCCCCCAGCCAACCGGCAATTTCTGCACTCTGATTGAATCCTCTCAGTTTTCGCCGGGACGAATGAAGGGGAACCGGCACCAGCCCATCCCAATTTTCCATGCTGTAATACCGCCGGAACCCGTCCTGCATCCACCGCCCCAACCATGGCCGTAGGGAATATTCCCGGTCATATTTGAAACGGAGGATCGCTTCGCGAACCGATCCCACCGCACGGTAGGCCGCACGAACCCGCTTCAAAGCCCAGCGCCGATCGGCACAGTTGGCACAGAAAAATTCTTCCGGAGCATGCCGGGAGTAAGGTTCGGCACAGCGTTCGCAGAACGGGCGTTCAAGGTGGGCCCACGGCCGGGGAGGTCTCCCCGCGGGAAAAATCAGTCCAGCAACTGCCTCAATCCAGATGCGCACGGATCGGCCGCCCCCAAAGAATCAAAGTCACCACGAGAAGCAGGCAAAAGGGCAGGGGCCCGCCATCCAGCGAAGGTCCCCACCACCCCGGAACCGATTGGGGCACGGTGGGCCAGGCCTGTTCCGCCCAGCGCAGACCGGCGACCAGACCGGCATGCAAGCCCACCGCTCCCGCCAACGAGCCCTTGTCCCAGACCATTCTTCCCAAAATCAGCCCCATCAAAAAAAGAACCGCCAGCTTCCATCCGTCGGGCGAACCCGCCCAAAGCTCCAACCTTCCCCACGCCATCCAGCCGGCCCCCCATCCCTCCTCCGGTCCCGCGATAGGCCGAAGATAATGGGCGGCGGAAAAAATCAGTGCCCCAAAAATGATCAGTCCGAAGGGATGCCGATACTTCATCGCCTTCCACCACGCCAACCCGAGGACACCGCGGAAAAAAAACTCCTCCAACACCGCCACCAAAATTCCCGTAGCCGCCGCCCCAACCCAAACGCCGGCTCCGGGCCAACCCGCCCAACTTCTCGCGCCCAGAAAGGTTTGACCCAGCGCGACCAAAAAAATCAGCCCCAGCCCGAGTACCCCCCATCCTCCCATGCGCCAAAACCGCCCCCTTCCTTCCGCCCGCCCCAGCCATCTGCGGGGATCTTCCGACCAAAACCTCAGAAGATAGGGAATCAGGGCGACAGCGACTCCCATTTGGACTCTTCCAAAAATTCTCGAAAACGGAAAAACCCCGGGTGCCATCTCCTTCACCCCCAGCACGACGGGACAGGCCAAAAGTCCGGTCAGAAGAATCCACAATCCAAGAAATCCAAGGATCCCCACAATTCCGCGCTTCATCTCCCTATCTTGCGCCCCATTCGGCACTTACGGCCAACCTTTTTCCCTGCCCCCGGCGTTGCCCCCCGCCCCCCTTTTCGCTTAATCTATCCCTCTCATTTGATCCATGGCCGAAGCCAAACCCATCTCTCCCCTCGAATTCGAAAAACCACTCGTTGAGTTGGAAAAAAAAATCGAGGAGATTCGCAAACTTTCAGGCAAACAGAAGCTTGGGGGAGAAGCGGATATCGCCTCCCTGCAAAAAAAACTCCAGGAAGCACGCCGGGAGGTTTACGGCAACCTGACCCCCTGGCAGCGCATCCAAATTGTCCGTCACCCCCAACGCCCTTACCTGCTGGACTATCTCCGTTTGGGAGCGACGGATGTCTTTGAACTGGGCGGGGATCGGGTTTACGGGGAGGACCGGGCTCTCGTCGGAGGTTTTGCCACCCTGGGAAAACAGAAGGTCGTTTTTCTAGGTCATCAGAAAGGGCGCGACACAAAGGAAAATCTCCTCCGTAACTTCGGATGCGCACATCCGGAAGGGTACCGAAAAGCCCTGCGACTGATGCGACTAGCCGACCGCTTTCACCTCCCCATCGTCACCTTCATCGACACCCCGGGTGCCTTTCCGGGAGTCGCCAGCGAGGAACGCCATGTGGCCGAAGCGATTGCCGTGAATATCCGCGAAATGTTCAATCTCCGGGTCCCCATTGTCGCCGTGGTGATCGGCGAAGGAGGCAGCGGGGGCGCCCTGGGAATCGGCGTGGCCAACCGCGTCCTGATTTTGGAAAACGCCTACTATTCGGTCATCTCGCCCGAGGGTTGCGCCAGCATTCTGTGGAAAGACCGCGCCTTCGCCCCCCAAGCGGCTGAAGCGTTAAGAATTTCCTCCAAGGACTTGCTGGAACTTGGACTCGTGGACGAAATTATTCCCGAGCCTCAGGGCGGGGCCCATCGGGACTGGGCGGCAACCGTTACAGCCACGATGGAAAAAATCGGCCTCCATTTGGGCGAATTATCCAAACTTTCCGTTCCCCAACTTCTCGAAACACGGCAGGAGCGCTACCGCTCCATCGGCTCGGTCACCGAATCCCCCCGTTAACCCTCTTCCCCGATTTTTCCGAGCTCGTCGCGGATCCGTGCGGCCTCTTCGAACTGCTCCTTCCCGACCGCGGAATCCAACGCTTCCTGCAATTTTTTCCTGCTCGGCTTGCGAAACGTTTTCGGCACTTTGCCCGCATGCCTCGTCCCCTTCTGGCAGTCGTTCAGCACGTCCTGCAACAGCCCGGCAAAGACCCCGTAGCAGTCCCCGCAGCCCAGTCGGCCGGTTTTTCTGACATCTTCGGAAGTGAATCCGCAGGTCGGACATTTGTTCGAGACCGCCGGAGTCGGCGTCGGAATCAGAAGCGATTTTGCCGAGATCTCCTTGATCTCATTCTCCACGGCGGCTGCGGGATCCTCCTTGCCCTTGCTGGCCGCGAGCTTCGAAACCGCCGCCCACACGTCAAAATCGACCAGATCCTTCTGGGAAAGCTGCGGGATGCATTTCTCACAAACATGGACATCGATCGATTTGGCGTTCACCAGCTTGCTCAAATGACAAGTCGCTTGGTTGCCTGGACAGAAAGTGCACTCCATAACTGAAATTTACCCATGCCTTCCCCCATACGCAAACCCCTCCCTGCGGCCCCCGTTTGGCTTCCGCCGAACATCTGGGAACAAATCGAATCCACCGGAAGCGATGCCTTCCTCGCAGCGTACTCCCACGGCCTCCGCATCGAACGCTGGGGAGGGACCCTCCGGCTGGTCTCCCCGGTTCCGCCCTCCGATTCCCTCCGCTTCTCTCTGCTGAACCCACCGGCTCCCCGCGCCTGGAAGCCCAACCGCGTTCTTTTCCATTGCGAAGGAGCCCCGACAGCCGAGATCCTTCTCGGTTCAGGTTATGCAGGAGAGGCCAAGGAACTCGGACTGACGTATGGAATCGACCTCACACCGGGAATCGCCCCGGGTCTTTTCCCCGATCAACGGGATAACCGCATTCGGCTTCGCTCCCTCCGACCCCAAAAGCTGCTCAACCTCTTCGCCCATACCTGCGCTTTTGGCGCAATCGCCGCAGCCCACGGAGCTGAAACCCTGAATATCGATTCCTCCGCCCGCTCCCTGCAGCGTGGAAAAGAAAATTACGAACGGAATCAGCTCAGCGGCCCCCGCCACCGGTTTTGGACCGAGGATGTCCGCCGAATCCTTCCCCGGTTGACCCGGCGTGGTGAAAAATTCGATGCCGTAATTCTGGATCCTCCCACCTTCGCCCACGGCGGACGCGGTCGGGCCTTCCGCATTCAAAGGGAACTCGAACCCCTGCTTCTTGCCTGCCTCCCCCTGCTCGCCCCCCGTGCCTCCATGCTTCTTTCAATTAATGAATCCAACACCACTTCCGCCTCGCTTGAGACCTGGGCCCGCGAAACCCTTCACCGGGAGGGGATTTCGGCCCGGCTCGAGCCCGGCCAAAAGCCGCCGGATGTCCCCTCCGACCGGATGCCCGCCACTCTCTGGATCTTTCCGGAAGATTGACACTCTGCGGATCCGATCGAATTTAGCTTCGTGTGACTGCCCTTCCGCCACTTCCCACCGCCGCCCTGCATCTCTTCCAAGAGTTTGTTTCCGTCAGCCCGGATGCCGCGCACTTTTGGCTCGAAGTCGGAGCCGGAGCGCTTTCCCTTTTGGTCGTACTCAGCCTCTTGCTGCGCTTTTTCGGATCGGAAAATGCCCGACCAGGCCTGCTGGTTCTGGGTGCAGCTCTTGGAATTGCCCTGCTCGCCGCCGGCCCAGCCGCCATGGAACTTTATCTTCTTCCGTTCATCCCCACACCGACTCTTGCGGGTGTCGACAACCTCTCTCAATGGGTCGCCCAGTGGGCCCACCATTCCCCTTGGCCGGCACGCACGGCCCTCCTCTCCTTCGGCCTGCTCCTCAGCCTGCTTTTGGGTGTTGTCCCTCTGACCAAGTGGACTTTTCGGGTGCCTGCCTTCCTCGCTCTTATCGCCTGGCTGGCCGGACTCACTGCAGCCGCTTCGGCTGTCTCCCTCATCCGGACCCGGCTTCCAACGCCGCCGACTTCAGAAACTAAAATCAAAAAATTAAACTGATTTGTCGGCAAGCACTGTCTCGAGAAGCTCCCGGGTGGGACCAAATTTGTCAGGATCCATGGATGGAGGCGGAGGAACGCTCGGACCCACCACCAAACAACAGACCGCTCCGGGAATGGGAATCTGAAAGCGATCCCAAGAGGACAGCTCCCATTTCCAACTCAGCCGTGTCGTCACCGGGGTAATCGGAATGCCGCTTGCAGCGGCGACCGCCAACACCCCGTCCTGCACTTTGCACCGGGGCCCCCGCGGCCCATCCGGGGTAATCCCGATGTCTCGTGCCCCCTTCTTCTCCAACTCCCGGATCATCTCCCTCAACGCATCCGCACCCCCTTTCGAGGTCGAGCCACGTGCCCCATCCACGCCAAACCGGCTCATGACTTGGGTGATCAATTCCCCGTCCCGACTGCGGCTCACCATCATCAACATGCGGCGTCCCGGACAGTATTTTTCATAAAGAAAAGGCATCATCAGAATCCGGTTGTGCCAAAAGGCAAAAATCCTGGGCTTTTCCAAATCCCGGCCGAAAATCTTTTCAGGATCTTCCAGACGGAAGCGCAGGGTCCACGCCAGAAGACGGATCAAGCCCGCAACCAACGGAGGACTTTTCTCAGCGAGAAATTTCTTCACGCGAAGGGCCTCCGGTTCCACCAGCGGGTGATCGATTTCCAAGGGGTCTCCAGCACCAGCTCGCGAATCAACTCCTCGGTCGAAGCCGCCTTCGACTCCTCCACTCTTCGCAACGCCACCATTGCAGGAAGCAGAATCAGCACAAAAGCCACGTACAGAATAACAAATCCATTCACTTGAATTTCCGTCCCAAACTTCACCCCATGGAGGGCATCCGTCAACAATCCCCAACCCAGCGGGGCCAATCCGGCCACCAGACTGGCCGCCACACTGAAAAGGGCAAAAAAGTGACTTCGGCCCATCGCCGGCACCGTCCCCATCAACAATCGCATGTGCGCACTGTTATACAGGGCCAACCCGATCCCCGCCGTGGCCTGTTGAAACAAAATCGGTCCCCACTGAAACGGAAGAAGATGGGCCGCGACCGCACCCCATCCCAACCAGTGGATTGCGAAAATGAATGCCGCAAGACTGAGTACGGGCCGGCTCCCCACCCGATCCAACATCTTTCCCGTGGCCAATGAAGTCAGGACAAAGAACGCCCCCCAAATCAGTTGGAGAATCATGAATTGGGAATCCGTGCACCCCAGCTGATCCCGGGCAAACGGAACAAAAACAAGTCCGCCCCCGGAAAGCGCCAACATCATGACCGAATGAAAAACCACGAGCCGGAGAAAGGGAGGATGCGAGAGCATCGCGCCCCAGGGAACAGGCTCCGTCCCCTGCCCGGAAACAGGCTGGGTCGGAGTATCGGGAATCCTCTTCAAATACAACAGGGAGAGACCCGCAAGGAGCAAACTCACGCCGAAGAGAACCCCGAAAGCCTGGGGGCTGTTCACATGTCCGAGATACAAAGCGCTCAGGCCAACCGTCAGCAACAAGGCGGACTGCGAGGCCGCCTGATCAATGGACAAAAAACGGCCCCGAACCGATTCAGGGACAATCGCGCTGATCCACGGCAGATATCCGCTGAGGGAAATTCCCCTCGCAATATTGAAAAGAAATAAAATAAAAAGGACCAGAATCTGGCGGGTGGCGTCATCGATCGGCAACGGCAACCCCACCACCAGGGCCACGCCGCCGATGAGCAGGCTGCGGCCGACCCACCCCCGAAGCACAAAGGTCCGATAGCCGATTTTTTCCACAAACTGGGCGGCAGGAATCTGAAAGATGTTCATCAACGCCCCCAGAGCCGCCACCACCCCCAGCACCGTTGCGGAAGCTCCCAGTTTTTTAAAATAAAGCATCATGGGTAACCCCATGATCAGATAAAAAGAGCTGGTGTTGAAAACCTGAAAAAGAAAAGCGTTCAACAGTGGGCCGCGGGCGAGCCCCAGCCCGCCACCCTTCACGCCGATGTCTCCCGCGGACGCAGCAGCGGGAAGAATATCACTTCACGAATCGAATCTGCCCCGGACAACAACATGGCCAGACGATCCACACCGACCCCCAATCCTCCCGCCGGCGGCATGCCGTGCTCAAGCGCCTCGAGAAACTCCGTGTCCACCTTCTGGGTGTGCTCCCCCACCTGGTGACGGAATCTTTCCGTCTGAAGGATCGGGTCGTTCAGTTCGGAATATCCGGGGGAAATTTCCTGCCGCCCCATGATCAGCTCATACACGTCGACGACGGTCGGGTCCTCCCGGTTCAACCGGGCCAACGGCACCAGTTCGGCCGGAAGATGGGTGATGAAAACCGGATTCACCGCATTCGCTTCGATTTTTTTCTCGAATACCTTCTGTGTGATTTCCGCCGGGGCCAGATTGGGCTCCAGTTCCATTCCCAGTTCGCGCGCCCTCTTCTCCATTCCCTCCCGGGAGAGCCCGAACCAGTCCGCCCCCGCCGCTTCCATCACGGCGTCCCGGTATTTTTTCCGCGGCCATGGCCCGGCCAGATCGATTTCCGAACCATCGCTTTGTCGGATTTTTGTCCCGCCCGTCAGTTCCTTGGCAGCCCCGACAATCATCTCCTCCACCAACCCCGCCATCCCCTCGAAATCAGAATAGGCCCAATACGCCTCCAGCATGGTGAACTCGGGATTATGCTTTCGGGAAATCCCCTCATTCCGAAAATTGCGGTTGATTTCAAACACCTTCTCCATTCCCCCGACCAGAAGCCGCTTGAGATAAAGTTCCGGTGCGATGCGCAAATAAAGATCCATTCCCATCGCGTGATGCTTGGTTTTGAACGGCTCGGCGGCGGCCCCTCCCGCGACGGTCTGCATCATCGGGGTTTCGACTTCGGTAAAGCCCTTGGCCTGGAGGAACTCCCGGATAAAACGGACCAAGCCGATGCGCAATCGCAGGGCTTTTCGCGATTCCTCATTCGAAATCAGGTCCAGATGCCGGTGCCGGTGCCGGGTCTCCGTATCCACCAATCCGTGCCACTTGTCCGGCAGGGGAGCCAACGACTTGGTCAACAGGGTCAGGCTTTCGACGCGGACCGACGGTTCGCCCGTTTTGGTTGTGAAAAGTGTCCCCTCCACCCCGAGAATATCTCCCAAGTCGATCAGGTCGAAAACCGCCCGATCTTTCTCAGGCAGGGACGGTTTCTGGACGTAAATCTGCAACCTGCCCGCACGATCCAACAGGTGAAGAAACTGACTTTTTCCCATGTCGCGATGGGAAACAATCCGGCCCGCCAACCGTACCCTTCTCCCCTCCTCCCATCGGGCCCGGATTTCCTCCGTGGTTTCCGTTCCGGGAAAGGGACCACCGAATGGATCCACCCCGATTTTCCGGAGTTGATCCAGCTTTTGCCGGCGGGCAGCCAATAAAGGGGAAATGTCCTCGCTCATGAATCCATAGGTTTAGCCGAAAAAGGCCCCCCTTGGAAAGCGCCGTCCGGATTAGGTGACGAGTTCCGGATAGGCCCGTTGCGCGACTTCCTCCAAAATTTTCCGGGTCTTCTCTCCGGAATCCATTTGGAGCAGACGTTCCGTCAACTCCTGGCACTCCCCGTAATGCAGACTCTGGATCGCTTTTTTCACACGGGGAACGGACACGGAGCCCATACTCATCTCATCCACCCCCAAACCAAGCAAAGCCGGGGTCATGACCACATCGCCGGCCATTTCGCCGCACACCCCCACCCAGATTCCATTCCGGCGCGCCGCCTCAACGACCCGACGAATCAACGTCAGTACCGCGGGATGGGTCGGCTGATAAAGGGCGGCAACCCGCTCGTTGGTCCGGTCGGCCGCCATGGTGTACTGCGTCAGATCGTTCGTTCCGATACTGAAAAACTGAACAAGGGGAGCCAAATGATCGACAATGAGGGCGGCCGAAGGAACCTCGATCATCGCCCCGGCCTCGACTTCCGTTGCTGCCGGAATATCCGCCGCCTTCAACTCCTCCCGTGCCTCCCCCAGCAGGGCCAGGGAAGCGGTCAGCTCCTCCCGGGTGGCGATCATCGGAAACATCACCCGCACTTTTCCCCCTGGATTGGAGCGGCAGATGGCCCGCAGCTGGGTCTTGAAAATATCCGGTTTTTCCAGGCAGTAGCGGATGGCCCTCCATCCCAGAAACGGATTCGACTCCGGATCGAGCCCCTGGTGGCTGGGCAGCTTGTCCCCCCCCAAATCCAGCGTGCGAATAATGGCCAGATGGGGACGCGAAGTTTGAACCACCTGTTGATAGATGTTCACCTGCTCCTCCTCCCCCGGGAACTGCACCCGGTTGAGAAAAAGAAACTCCGTCCGATAAAGGCCGATCCCCTCCGCCCCACTCTCCGCAATCAGCGGCAGATCCTCCGGCAACTCCACGTTCGCAGAAAGGACCAGTTTCCGGCCATCCCGGGTCGCCGCCGGGGTATCCCGCAAGGCCTCGAGTTTCTGCTCCACCGCCAAGCGCCGTTTTTCAATCTGCCCATATTCATAACGCGTCTGTTCGGTGGGATGGACGATGAGCAACCCGGCATAGCCGTCGAGAATGACCGGAGCGCCGGATTCGCATTTCTCCAGCGCGTGATGCAGTCCGACCACCGCGGGAATATTCAGGGAACGGGCCATGATGGCCGTGTGTGAGGTGGTGCTGCCCACTTCCGTGACAAAACCCAGCGCCATCTGCCGATTCAGCAAAGCCGTGTCGGAGGGCGACAAATCGTGCGCGAGGATGATGCTCGGGGCATCCAAGGCATACAGGTCCGCCAACTTCCGCCCCACAAGGTTGTAAATCACCCGCCGGCCGACATCGAGAATGTCGGCCGCCCTCTCCCGAAGATAAGGATCCTCCATCTCTCTCATGGTCTGGGCATAGGCGTGGATCACATGCTGGTAGACGTGTTCCACGCAGACCTTGCGGAGTTCAAGTTGTCGACGAACCGCGGCGGTAATCGTGCTGTCCGCCGCCACCAAAAGATGGGCCTCAAAAATCTCCGTCGGACCGTCTCCCAGCGAATGGGCCAAATGATCCTTGATGGCCTGAATCTGTTCCCGGGTCTTCAGCAACGCCGCTTCCAGGCGTCTTAACTCATCCGCGACCTGTTCCTCCCGAATCGGGGTGATCCGGACCCGGATTTCTTCGTGATTAAAAATAGCCAGCCGCCCGCTGACCACACCCGGGGAAGCGGGAATCCCGGCAAAACGGATTTCCCCCCCGGAATCGGGAGGGCTTTCGGAAGGGTTCACAAGAGAGAACTATCTCCCTTGGGGCTACTCCTCGTCGAACTTTCTTTCTATCAACTCAAGCAACGATTGGATGGCAGTCTCCGCCCCCGGTCCAATCGCAATGATGCTGATCTTCGAGCCCATTCCCGCCGCCAGCATCATCAACCCCATGATGCTCTTGCCGTTGATCGTTTCCCCGTCCTTCTCGACGTGGATTTCACAGCGGTGCCGGTTGGCCTCACGGACAAACATGGCGGCCGGACGGGCATGAAGCCCCAAACGGTTCTGGATCACCGCCACCTTGCACATCTTACCCCCGCTTTCGGAATTCGTCGCCATCTTCAACCATCCTTTAGTTTGAGCCGGGACATCAGTTTCTCATTGAAGTCCACGGCGGAAAACTGTCCCATCGTCTTCATTTTTTGGTCCAGAGCCGCCACTTGGACCAATCCTGCCAAATCCCGCCCGGGACGGATGGGAATTCTGACGTGGGGGATCTTCAATCCAAGGATTTCATAGAATTGCTGGTCCAAGCCGGTCCTCTCGATCTCTTCAATTTTTTCCCACTCCACCAGAGTAACCACCAGATCCAGCCTCTTTTCCGTGCGAATCGCCCGCCCCCCGAAAATGGCGGCCACATTGATGATCCCGATTCCGCGCACCTCCATAAATGTCCGGGTGACCTCGGCCGAAGTGGCCATCAGCTCCCTCCCCTCGATCAGCCGCAGCCGGGTGATATCGTCCGCAACCAGGGAGTATCCCCTTTCGACAAGACCCAGCGCACACTCGCTTTTCCCAATCCCGCTTTCCCCCCGGATCAAAACCCCCACGCCCATGATGTCGACCATGCTTCCATGCTCACTGGTGGAAGGCGCAAAATCCTCCTCGAGGCAAAGCGTGATCAGATTGACGAGGCGGGGAGTGGGGATCGGGGAAATAAAAACAGGAACCTTGGCGGCTTGGGCTTCCTTCAGAATGACCGCGGGGGGTCGATTGTCCCGGCTGAAAACAATACAGGGGATCTTTCGGCGTAGAATCGCCCGGATCCGTTGCACTTTCGTGGCTGCATCCAACGAGTTGAAGTAGCTGATCTCGCTTTTCCCGATCAGCTGAACCCGGCG
>Ga0214917_10002700_pt1 | contig 21314 bp, 20 predicted proteins | sample LL_1208_BB_MetaG_FD_177983 | JGI IMG/M metagenome (GOLD analysis project Ga0214917, IMG submission 177983) | Freshwater microbial communities from Lake Lanier, Atlanta, Georgia, United States - LL_1208_BB | ecosystem: Environmental > Aquatic > Freshwater > Lake | place: USA: Georgia | collected...
GACCCTAATCGTACTTCGCCACCCCAAATACGTGGCGAAGCCAAATATTTTTTGTTTCACTAGTGAGCTTCAAATGTACGGGCGGTTTTTTAATCTGTCAAGGTCAATTCGCTTTTTTTTCTGTTTTTTTTTTCCTAATCAATACAATCTTCTTTGATTTCATTGGTTTTTCAAGCTTCTACCACCACCTAAATCGAAGCCCCAGGCTAAACCGCCTGGGCAAGCCGGGACCATAAACATAGTTCGGATCGCGTTGAACTCCCATTCCATAATCGCTTTGTAGCGCATTGCTCAGATTGTGCAAGCCTCCCTCCCACTCCAAGGCCATTTTTTTCCCCAATCCCATTAAAAATCGAGTGGTTATTGAAATTTCAAGAAAGCTCGGACTTTGAATCAGGGCGGGCAATTCGCCTGCCTGATTTGGCATGCGGATCAATTCCAAGGACCCCCAATACCTTAAATAGGCAGCTACAGACCATTTTTGCTGTTGCCCCGGAAAAACCTCTCCACGCATCATTCCGGACCAATCGGGCACTTTCAGTAAACGTGGGTGCTCACCTGAATAGCCCCATTCTTCGGAATCCCAAAGCTCCTGTGCTTCGTCAAGCTGTTGTACAACGGAATTCACCATGCCTTGAAGCATCCACCGTTTGCCACGCAGTTCAACTTCTAAACCGCCGGATGCCATCCAAAGGCCTTTCCCATTTGATTTTTCCTGAAGGTAATAATCCGTTTCAGAACTTAACCCGCCCCAAACAAAAACACCTTGCAATCGGTGTAGGGTGGCGTTGCCTTTGACTTCTAAAACGGTATTTTTTCCGAATTTGCTTTGGTGCCGAATCCAAATCACACCTTGATGGCCTTGTTCCGGATTTAAATTGGGAGACCAGACCACAAAAACAGGTTTGGCTCCCAGCATATTCAGGTGTAAATCTTCTTCAAAAGCTTGGGGGCTGCGCTGGGTTGACCGGTAGTTTAATCCGAATTCAACGGTTTCAGCAAGCTGGCATTCCATTCCAATGTTTGGCAACAGGCCAAAAAAGAGTGCCGTTTGGGTTGTATAAAAATTCCCTTGACGTACTTCCCCGGAATAGTCGTTTAAAGGGCATTGCAATCCGGCTTTGAATTGCAATCCGGATAATGGTTTCCACCTTAGCTGCAGCCCTAGATTTCCGGTCCGGGTTTGCTGGTTCAAAGAGCGTTGAAGGCCGGGAGTAGAATCGTTGAGAAAATCTCGGCTAAAGGAAGCGTTCAAGGAAAGTTGAAGGCTTGGATTGAAAGAAATTAAGGCTTTCCAGCCCAACAACAGCAAATTTTGCCGGCTATTTCCAAAGAAAAGCATGGCTTGTCCGGTCGAATCGGGGCCGGGCATTTCCATGCCATTGCCTCCGTAGTAGCTGTGGCGTTGAATGCCGTGGATTTGAATAAAAGCAGTTTGACAATACCTTGGATGGGCTGAATAAGTCCAGGCCAATTCCGCACTGGCGTACCGGTGCGAAATGGATTCGGCCATGCGGCGTTCGGGCAGGGGCAGCTGCATATCGCTGCCTCCGGTTCGGGAATCAACCAATCCACGCAGGTTGATTTCCATGTTGTGCAATCGGTTTAAGGATTGCTGAATGGAAATTCCTAAGGTATTTAATTCCAGTTTGGGGCTTTCAGAAAAACCGTCGGGATGAACATCCCAAGCGCTGCGGTCGCGGCGATTAATCCAGGCTTGGGCCGAACTCTTCGACCAAAAAAGGGGTTGAAACAGAGTTATTTGCCGGTCGCCGGCTCCCCCGTCCCAAAGGCTTTGCCTTAGGTTTAGCCGGGCCGTTTGTTGTTGCCCTTGGTCGGTTTGAATGTCGAGCAGACCGGCCGGGTAAAAACTGCTCCACTCCGGATTTTGATTGCCATTCCGGTCCAATTGCAGCGAACTTAACAGTTCAGTCGGAACAAATTCCAGTCCATAAACCAGGCCCATAGATGGCAAAAAGGGGCGGCCGTTCAACAGCAAACCGGTATAGGGCCCGCTAAGTCCGTCGGTTTGAAGGCGGTTAAAACCGCAGCTTTGGCAACCTTCTTGCACAAAAATTCCGTTCATTAGGGGCAAAACCTCTTTTAGGCTGGCTTGCTGCATGGCCCTTAGCCTGGCTCCGGGCACAAAAAAAAGAGAGGCGGCTTGCTTGGTAAAATGGGGGTTCGCGTTAAAATAAAATGGATTAATCAGGACGGATTTCAGGGTGCTATCGGAGTGCTGAGCCAAAATAAGGCAGGGGAAAAAGAATGTAAAAAGGACAAATCGCACCTAAATTTTTAGGCGAATCTAAATATTTTTATTGGAATTTCATAATTTTTTTTTGTGGGGCGCTAATCCGGCTGTCATAGGTAGCATTGCCGGCTTTGCCATTGCCGAAATGGGCTGTGGTGGCTCCCTCTGGTCGCCTCCTCGCCCGTTCGGCAAGGGGCAAAGCCGTGCAATGGCTACCTTATTCCATCCGGGCGCCGGGCCTCGTAGAAAGAAATCCTTTAAAAAGGGAAAGCAGTGAAGAAGAAGAAGCTTAGTAGGTCAAAACAACCAATCCATGGCCTTGACGTTGACCGCTTTGCATGGTGCCGCTGGTTACTCCACCAATGTATCCTGACCCGCCGCCGCCGCCAACGGCATAGGAACTGCCGCCTCCGTACCAACCTCCGCCTCCGCCGCCAACGTGGTATGAACCCTGACTGCTACCACCCTGACCAAATGAACCTGGATTTCCACCTCCGCAACCTGCGGCGCCGCCGGCGCTTTGGGTCCCACCTTGTCCTGGGCAGGCTCCATTGCCCGGACCATTTATTCCGGGGCTGCCGTTGGTTCCACCTCCGGCACCTCCAAACCCATGGTCGGGACTACCTGAATTTCCGCCGCCACCGCCACCGCCTACAATTATGCGGTTGTTCAGGGTTTGGCCGTTGATACGAACGTCGGAAGCACCGCCGCCGCCGCCGCCGTATTGACCATCTCCTCCTCCGCCATTCCAACCACCCGGGCCATTTGCTGTTGGGCCTGGTTTTTCACCCACATAAATGTACAGTACTTGGCCTGGAGAAACCGACAAATTTCCTTTAGCGTAACCTCCGTAGCCTCCATCGTCGGCAAAAGTTCCTCCATCGCCGGGACCGCCCTGGGCTCCGTAACATTCGATTTGAACCAGGTTTACGCAGGCGGGTACAGTCCAGCTTTGAACGCTGCCTGTGTAATTAAAAGTGGCGGTATTTCCTCCGAAGGGTGGGCAATTGTTTACGGTAATTTGAAGGCTATCTGATTTAATGCAACCGGCCGAGCTGGTAACGGTTAATTTAACCCAGTAATTTCCGGCTTGCGTCCATTGAACCGAGGGATTTTGCGCTGTAGAGCTTGCCGGAGTTCCCGAGCTAAAAACCCATGCATAGGTTGAACCTTGACCGGTAACTGTGGGAGAAAAAACAACGCTGGAATTGATGGATGGACTTGCGGGCAATAGCGAAAAGGTAGCCGTAGGAAGGGCAACCGTAACCGATAAGGATTGTGGGGCAGATTGTCCGCAGGCATTTTGTGCCCTTACTTGAATGCTTCCGCCGGAGTTGCCGAAGGTTACCAACACACTGTCGGTGTTTAGACCTGAAACGAGAGTGGCGCCGCCGGGCAAAGTCCATACATATCCGCTGGCACCGGCAACAGGAAGGATAGAATAGCCAATTGAATCGGCACCGGGGCAATTCAGGGTGGCTCCAAGAATTGAGCCCGGGGTAGCGGGAGGAGCAGTACATTCGCAGGCTACCACACCCCAGCCGTTCGAAAAATAAGCCTCGATGCAATGGGAAGTGATGTTGTAAATTTCAAGGCCTACCGCGGGCGATTGTATGCTGTCGCGGGCGCCTGTGGTTAGGCGTGGAAGCAACAAGCCCTTAGAAGGTGATTTTAATTCCAATACAGCGCTGGAATGTGGAGCTATTGAATCTCCAATCAATACCCCTTGACCAAAAAGGGTCAAGTTTAAAAAAGAAATAATAAGCGTTGATGCAACTTTCATGTTGTTAAGGTATTAAAAAACCAAAGAAATCAGGAATTTAGCACCAAAGATAATTTGTGGGGGGTTGAGCTTAAGGCCGCTGAACGGATGTTTTTTTAAAAAACTAAAGGTTTTGAAGGGGCTAGCGGCAGGGATTGAAGAGGCTTGCCCGCAACGGGGGCCTGCAGAGCTGCGCGAGGCGGCAGGAGCGACCTTGGGAGCTACCTGCCGGCCGCTGCAGCTGTGCAGGGCACCGGCGGACAAGCCCTGAAAGCCCGTTTGCCGCCCCAAAAACAAAAAAGCCAGGTAAAAACCGGGCTTTATAGTTAGAGGTCCCGAGCGGATTCGAACCGCTGTAGCAGCTTTTGCAGAGCTGAGCCTAGCCACTCGGCCACAGGACCTTAAAGCCGCAAATATACAGCTTTTTTGATAAAAGTGCCCGGTTGGCAGCAAAACCCATGTACAGACCGCTCTACCCGAGTGCCGCCTGATTTAACCCATCCTTAAGTTCAGGAACCTAAGCGGTTCAGCCTTCGTTTTGGCCGCTAAAATCGCATGCCTTTGTGGTGGATTTGTTTGGAAACAAGGATTGAAGGTGCGTGTAAAGTTGATTGGCCGAATGATCCCATGAAAATTCTGCCGCGCGATTCAGGCCTTGGCTGATGCAGTTTGCCCTTACCGTTTGGTTGCTCAACACAGATTCTATTCCCTTTTTAATGTCGGCGGTGCTGAAGGGGTCCACCAGCACAGCGGCATTTCCGGCCACCTCGGGCAGGGAAGAGCAGTTTGAAGTCAACACCGGCACTCCGCTGGCCATGGCTTCCAACACCGGAATTCCAAAACCTTCAAACAAAGAGGGCAAAAGCAAAGCATGGGCTGCAGCCACTACCCTGGGTACTTCTTTTCGTTGCAAACGGCCTGTAAAATGAACCTTATCCGGTTTATTTAGCTCCTTCAGGGACATTTGGACCTGAGACCCTGACCACATGGCCTCGCCTACAATCAGCAAATTGGGTGCTTCGGGCTGTTCTTGCCACAGTGCATCGAGGGCCTGCAACAATCGGGGCAGGTTTTTTCGGGGAATATGAGCACCCAAGAACAGGAAGTAAGGTTTTCCGGAGTTGTAAAATTGGCGAGTGGCATGGTTTTCGGAATCGCTCAATGGCTTAAAATCGGGTCCGGCGGCGTTGTACACCACTCCAATTTCAGGCAAAGAAATACCAAGGTTTTCATGGATGTCTTGAGCCGAAAAGCGGGAAACGGTAATTAGTTTGTTGGCCTGCCCGGCATAGATTGGAAAAAAATGTTGAAGATAGTGGCGGGTAAAAAAAGGCAGATTTTCAGGGTGGTGCAAAAAATTAAGGTCGTGAAGCACAAGGACCTTGGGGAGTTTTCCGGGGATGCTCCAGCCGTCGGGCGAGAAAAAAATGTCGGGTTTATGCAGGCGCAGCAGGGCAGGAATTTCCCAGTGAAAGCGCAAATACCACAGAAAGGGATGCCGGCTTGGAAGCAGGGTAGAAATCCATTTCACATTGTCGGGGAAATCCCAGCGAGGGTCGGCCTTTCGGTCGTGGACAAACAAAAACGTATGTTCAGGGTGGTTTCGGGCGATTCGAATCAAGGTTTCATAGGCAAAGCGTCCGATGCCTTCCAGGCGATCAAACAAAAGCAATTGAGCATTTACGGCTATTTTCACCTACCTTTGGACTTGAAACAAAGGTACCGCATTGAACCGGAATATGGCAGAAACATCCCGCATAGAAAACGAAAAAGCCTTTCACAACGAATCGTTTTCAACGGGGCTACGAAGCAAAATTGATTCCTATTACGAGATATTTGTAGGGATACGGGCTGAATTTCGGCGAAGGGTTGCCGATGGTATTCAAGGCAAAAGGGCCTTGGAATTGGGCTGTGGCCCCAGTACATTTAGTCCTGAATTTGCCTTGTCGGCCGAACACATACTTGGAATTGATATTTCGGAAGAGGCCGTTCGTCAGTCCGAGGAAAGGGCTAAGTCGGCCGGACTTCGCAACGTACATTTCGAGGTCATGAATGCAGAAGAATTAAAGATTCCCGATGCTTCTGTGGCCTTAATTTTTGGCTCGGGCATCATTCACCACTTAGATTTAGAGGCATTTTACGCCGAAGCCAAAAGGGTGTTAATGGCAGAGGGACGCATATTATTTATGGAACCGCTGGGACACAACCCATTGATAAACGCATACCGAAGGTTCACCCCTGAAATGAGGACTCCGGATGAGCATCCGTTATTAAAAAGTGATTTAGACAACTTATCAAAACACTTTGAAATTCTGAACATTAAATACTATTATTTTTGGTCTTTGTTTGCCATTCCCTTGCGTAGGTTTCGGATTTTCAAACCGGTATTGCGGCTGTTTGACGGCCTGGATCAGCTTATGTTCAAAGTGTTTCCATTTAGCCGAAGCTGGGCATGGTATGCTTTAATAGATGCCGGAGGTCCAAAAGTAGGAATGCCATGAAAAAGACATTGGTTGCCGTTGCATTTTTGTTTGCATTTTTTGGAATTAGGGCTCAAAAAACCCAATTGGCCGTATTGAAGTACGAGGGTGGCGGGGATTGGTATGCGAATCCGACCTCTTTGCCAAACTTAATTCGATTTTGTCAGAAAGAACTGGGTATGAATTTGAATTCAGAGGTGGCCGTGGTTGAGCCCGGCAGTGCGGAATTGTACCGGTATCCATTTGTGCATGCCACGGGGCATGGGAATTTCAAGCTGAGCAATTCAGATATTCAGCAATTAAGGTCATATTTGATGGCAGGTGGTTTTCTGCACATTGATGACAACTATGGGATGGACAGCTATGTTCGAGCGGAGTTGAAGCGCTTGTTTCCCGACAAAACCTTAGAGGCCTTGGGCAGGAATCATCCTATTTTTAGGGCTCCCTATTCATTTCCGCAGGGGTTGCCGAAAATTCACGAGCACGACGGAAAGGCGCCGGAGGCATTTGCCTTGACGCACGAGGGAAGGATTTTGGTTTTGTACACCTATGAATGCGATTTGGGGGATGGATGGGAAGATCCGGAAGTGCATGGAGATTCACCGGAAACGCGTTTAAAAGCCCTGAAGATGGGAGCGAATTTGTTGTATTGGGTTTTTATGCACTGAAATGGATTTGTGTTTAATTCAGAATGAGGTATTAGGTTGGCCGGAGGTTTTTTTGCAAGGGGTTTATAAGGCATTGAAATGGAGGTAATGCAAGCCGGTTTAATTCGGGTCGGGAACTTTTGTAACTCGTTGGAATATCCTAACTTTGAATGTGATTGTTCATTCCTTACGTTTTTGGTACCGAAGGGCCTGGCTTAGATTGTTGCCCTTTCGCTCCTATGTACTGCAATCCACCTTAGGTGTAATTGAATTGAAGTTGGTTTTGCTGCGCATAGTTCAATCGGATTCATTGTATTTTATGCGTTCAGGGTTTGAGGAATTTGCCTATTCAGGCAGGCATCGAAGTTCCAGTTTGGTTGCGGTTCGGAATGCGAAAAAACCATGGCAAAGGCGGATAAAGATTCGAATGCAATGGCAGGAAAATCCGGATGGGGGCAGTTTAATACGTTTGCAAATGTCAAATCCCTTTTCTCCGTTTAATGTGTTTTATTTGGGCATTTTGTATGGTTTGTATTGGTGGTTGTATCCACAGCCTTTTTCAAACCCATGGTTAAATGTACTGATTTGGTTGCTGCCAATGTTGCTGATGTATGCCTTTACCAATGCCTCTTTTCAATTGATTTACAGGGCCGAAAAGTCAAAATTGTTTCGTTTATTAAAAGCCCGAAGGTTGGTTGTAAGCAAAACCTAGATTTTTGGGTGTTCCGAAATTATTATTTAGATACGGGCGATGAACGATTTCAAACCAATCTGATGCTTCAAAATTTTTAAATCGGCACATTCGCCTTGCATCCAGCATGTTAACAGCAGAGAAACAGGTTATAAAACCAATAAAAAATCCTTTATGTTAAAGGGTTCCAAACCGGCCTTTCAGCTACTGATAACCAATTCCATTGTGTCGGTGCTAATCATGCTTTTGCCGATGTTGGTGTTTGTATGGATGCCTGGTCATGCAGCTCCCTGGTATGAATTGGGAATATATCCACGGGAATGGAAAGGGTTGATTGGGCTTATTTTCGCACCGGTTATTCACCAAAACACAACGCATTTATTCAGCAATGTATTGCCATTGGGAGTGCTTAGTTTTTTAAGTTTATGGATGGTTGGGCGGAGGTTTTTTTGGCTGAGTTTGGGTTTGATGCTGTTGGGGGGATTGTTGACCTGGTTTATTGGCAGGCCTTCGTACCATATAGGAGGCAGCGGATTGGTTTATGGGTATGTTGGATTTTTAATTTCAGCGGGAATCATAGCCGAGAATACCCGCTTGTTGGCCATAACCTTGCTGACTGTTTTTTTGTATGGGTCCATGGTTTGGGGGCTTTTGCCTTTAATGCCGGATGTATCCTTTGAGAGTCATTTATCCGGGGCTTTGGCAGGGGTTTTTTGGGCATTTGTATTTAAATCCAGCTTACCGAAGCGTGTTGCCTACAGTTGGGAAACGGAGCCTGATGAAGTGGAGGAAAAGGAGAAAGAAGAAAGCGATTCCGAGGCAATGAGCGGCCTTCCCGGCATTGAGGTTCAATACGAATGGGTACCCGGAAAACCAAACAAAGAGTCGCCTGAAGCAACCCGTGGGGATTAAGCCGGGAGGCGCTTGCGGCAGGGATTGACGAGGCTACCCCGCAAAGGCCAAAACGGAAGCCGGCTCAGGGCTGGCAGAGCGACGTGAGGAGCTCCTGCCGGACCCGGGCCGGCCCGTTTTGGACTGCGGAGTAGCCCGGAAAGCCCGTCAGCCGCCCAAAATCATAAAATTTAAATCTTGGAATGCTTCTGCGCAGCAAATTCAATACGCAGATGCCGAACGGCCACCGAAATATTACCTTTGTGGCATGGCAAACCAAGTACTACCCTTAACCCCGCCCAAAGGAATGCGGGATTTTGGAGCCGAAGAAATGCGTAAGCGTCGCTTTATTTTTGAAGGGCTGCGCAAGGTTTTTCTGACCTTTGGATTTGAAGGCATTGAAACCCCCAGCATGGAACGGTTGGATGTGCTTACCGGAAAGTACGGACAGGAGGGCGATAGATTGATTTTTAAGGTATTAAACAGCGGAGATTTTATGAAAGCGGCCAACGAGGCCCGGATTTCTGAGCTGAATTCCAGGCAAATGGTTGGTTTAATCAGTGAAAAAGCCCTGCGCTATGATTTAACCATTCCTTTTGCCCGTTTTGTGTCGGCCCACCGGGGAAGCTTGAGTTTTCCGTTTAAGCGCCATCAAATTCAAGCAGTGTGGAGGGCAGACCAACCGCAAAAAGGGCGTTACCGTGAATTTTACCAATGCGATGTGGACGTAGTGGGTAGCCGATCTTTGTGGCAGGAGGTAGAATTGATTCGGGTGTTTGCCGAGGGCTTTAACGCCCTGGGAATTGAAGGAGCGCAAATTCAAATTAACCACCGTGGATTGTTGATGGGATTGGCAGAACGCCTTGGCATGCCTGAAAAAGCAAACGCATTGATTGGGATATTGGACAAAAGCGACAAAATGCCTAAGGAGGCCCTGCCGGATATGTTCCGCAAGGAAGGACTTAGTGAGGCACAAATTGAATTTTTAGGGCCTTTGCTGAACTGGCTGCCGGGAACTTTGCCGCATGGCATTAAACCGATGTTTGCCGGTCTGGCGACTGCTGAAAGGGGTATCGAGGAATTGGAGTTGGTCATTGACCGTTGTCTGGATTTGGGGAGTTTGCCGGGGAAAGCGAGTTTGGTATTTAATCCCAGATTGGCCCGGGGTTTAGATTACTACACGGGATGTATTTTCGAGGTAATGTTGCCGGGCAGTGGACTTGGCAGTTTGGGAGGGGGTGGCCGATACGACAATTTGACCGATATGTTTGGGGTTCCGGATTTGTCGGGCGTAGGCATTTCCTTTGGTGCCGAACGCATTTACGATTATTTGCAGGCTCGGAATTCCTGGCCTGAAGACCTGCAAACCGGATTGGATTATTTTTTTCTGCATTTTGACGAGGAAGGGGCAAAAACGGCTCAGCGATTTATGCTAAAATTGAGGGAGCTTGGTGCACGTTGCGACATGTTTCCTGAAGCGGCGAAAATTCAAAAGCAAATGAAATATGCCAACCAAAGGCAGAGCAAATTTGTCGTATCTATTGGAGAACGGGAACGGGAAAATCAAGAAGTCGGCATAAAAGACATGCAAAGTGGGGAACAAATCACCTTAACCTGGGAAAAGCTGTTTTATCACTATAATTCGGAAGACTATGGCCGTGGTTGAGTTTAATTGCAGGCCGTTGGCTCTGTCAGATTTGTATGCGTTGGGGAAGGAGGGCACAGAAATACGCATTTCGTCTGAGTTTTTTGAAAATGTAGAGCAGTCGAGGGCTGTTTTAGAGGGTTTGCTTGAGAAAGAGGGGGCCAGGTATTATGGAATCAACACCGGATTTGGTTCTTTGTACACCACAGAGATTGCAAAAGAAGACCGAATAAAATTGCAGGAAAACCTAGTAAAGTCGCATGCCTGCGGTACCGGAAATCTGCTGGGGGAAAGGGAGGTGCGTTGCATGCTTGGCTTGAAGATACTGTCGTTTGGTTGGGGCTTTAGCGGGATTCGGCGGGAGGTTGTTGAGCGGTTGTTGGAATTTTATCGGTTGGGAATATTGCCCGAAGTTCCTGAAAGTGGTTCCCTTGGAGCCAGTGGGGATCTGGCTCCCCTAGCCCATCTTTCACTCCCCTTGTTGGGCAAGGGTTTTTTTCGTTATCAAGGAAAGCGGTATTTGGGAGCTGAAATAGAAACTATGTTTGGATTGCCTGCGATGCAGTTGCTGGAAAAAGAAGGCCTGGCATTGTTAAACGGCACTCAGTACATGCTGGCCCAGGGATTGATTGCATTGGAGGAATCGTTTAAAGCATGGAATTGGGCTCAGGTAAACGCGGCGGCAGGCGTGGATGCGTATTCGGGGAATTTGGCTGCATTTGAGCGGCGGGTTCATGATGCCAGGCCACATTCCGGGCAAAGGCAATGTGCAGAAGGGATAATGGAATTGTTGAAAAATTCAGAACTTCAGCAATTGGAGCGGAAGAGTTTGCAAGACCCCTACTCCTTCCGCTGTCTGCCTCAAGTGCATGGTGCCATATATGACAGTTTGCAATTTATTGGTTCCATTCTTGAAGTTGAGGCTCAATCGACCACCGATAATCCATTGATTTTCAAAGATACAGAAGAAATAGTTTCGGGTGGGAACTTTCATGGCGAGCCCCTTGCTTTGGCAATGGATTACCTGAAAATTGCCATGGCGGAATTGGGAAGCATATCGGAGCGGCGCATTTACAGGCTTATCAATGGAGATCGGGGATTGCCTGCATACTTGACTCCCAACCCCGGATTAAACTCAGGGTTTATGATATTGCAATACAGTGCAGCGGCTTTGGTGAGTCAAAACAAGCAAGGAGCCGGTCCTGCGTCGGTAGACAGCATAGATTCGAGCCGTGGGCAGGAGGATCATGTAAGTATGGGAGCCAATGCGGCGTTGCAGGCCAGAGCACAGGTGGAAAGGGTTTGGAGGATATTGGGAATGGAATGGATGGCGGCATGTCAGGCCTTGGATTTTCATTTGCCCAGGTGCAGTTCACCGAGCATTGAAACTTACAGACAGCGATTTCGTGTTGAGGTTCCTTTTTTAAGGGAAGATTCAGAGATGAGTCCGCTGATTGAAAAGTCGGTTTCCTTTATTCAATCGCATGGGCAACCTTAAATTGAACAGGGGATTGATTTTGGGGTTGAGTGTAATGTTGGGCTTGAGTGTTCGGGCATGCGATTGCGGTGGAGTGTTAAAGGATTGGTCGGCAGAGGCCGTTCAAAACAGCCGGGCGGTTGCCAGGGTAAAGGTTGATTCAATGGAAAGGTTTGATCAAACGCATTGTTGGTTGTATTGCAGTGGCATTGAATTGTTTTGGGGGGATTTGCCTTTGTCCATGAAAATTGTTTACGACTGCCAGAGTTCTTGTGCTATGGGCTTTTTGCCGGGCGAGGAGTGGTTGGTGTATTTAGGAGCTGAGGCCGACAAAAGTTTGGGTTTGCATTATTGCAGTCGCAGTCGAAAAATGCCTAGGGGAAATCAAATGGACGAAGGAATTGTGGCTTCAAGGATTGGTTACGCAGAAGAGTTAAGCAACATCAAGGCCACCTTTCCGGTGCGCAAGTTTATGGGAAAAGAAGCCTGGGAAAAGTTGGAAAAAGGAGAGGTGCGCGCTTTGAGTGAACGGAGGATAATGCCCTACCCTGAACGGGGTGAGGCGGCCCTGCTGTTGGGGGTTTCAGCGGCCGTATTTTTCTTTATTTGGTGGGGGTTAAAGCGATGGGTTTTCCGATGAGCCGGAATTGGCGAATTGTGCCAATCTGGAGATGCCCCCTGTAACCATATCGCCGATTTCCACCTTGATGTCGGAATCAAGAGGGAGGAATACATCGACTCTGGAACCAAATTTAATAAAGCCCATTTCTTGGTTTTGGGGCACCCGCATACCTTTTACTGCATAGCAGGAGATTTTTCGAGCCAGAATGCCCGCAATTTGTCGTACCAAAATGCGTTGACCGGTATAGGTAACAAGGCCTACGGAGCTTCGTTCGTTTTCCGTACTGCTTTTGGGGTGCCAAGCCACCAGATATTTTCCGGGATGGTATTGGTAGTAATCTACTTCACCGTCGATGGGATACCAATTGATGTGAACATTGAGAGGGCTCATGAAAACTGAAATTTGCCAGCAATCTACGTTCAGGTATTCAGGTTCAAAGACTTTTTCGACCACCACCACCTTGCCGTCGCAGGGGCTCAGCACAAAATCGGCTTGTTTTTTTAATTTTCGATCGGGGATTCTAAAAAATTGAATGAGCAAAAGCAACCAGGCGGCACCCAAGGTGGTGATTCCTAAAGAGAGGGTGTGGGTAGGGCCGAACTGGTACATCAGTCCTGCAATAAGGCTAATAACCAGCAGCAAAGACAATGCAATCCATAAGTGTCCTTCCTTGTGAATGCCGTTCATAGTAGTAGATTGATGATATAAATATAAGTTAATGGTATTGCAAATATAAAGGAATCAAACCGATCCATGGCTCCTCCGTGGCCGGGCATAATGTTGCCGCTGTCTTTTAATCCCGCTTTTCGTTTCAGGTAGCTTTCAAAAAAATCACCGAGCACAGCCAGAGGCACATAAATCAAAGCAAAACCAATCCATGGAAGCGGGTTGGCGTTAAGCCAGAATTTGGAGAGGAAGAACAAAAATACGGCTGATCCGACCAATCCGGCAAAAAAACCTTCAAGGGATTTAGAAGGAGAAATGGAGGGGGCAATTTTTGTTTTGCCAAAAAAACTACCTGCCAGGTATGCCAGGGTGTCGTTAATCCAGGTCAGGAAAAACAGCACCATAATAAGTTTGGTAGGAAAAGGGAATAGCCAACCCAACCTGCTAATGAGCCAGAAGGCCAATTGAATCAAAATTCCCAGGCCAAGCCAAAGGGCGGAAGATTTGGATTTTTTGCTGAGCCAAAAAACGATAAAAAGGGTCAACAATGTTGAAGAAATACCCAAAGCCGGGTCAACAGGAAGGGATTGGGGAGGTAGAATGGAGCTCAAGGGTAAAATAAACAGAAGGGGCGAAATCCAGGGGTTGGGTTTTCTTCCTGTCCATTTTTCGACCATGAAAAAAGATTCACGGGCCAAAAGAAGGGAAAAGAAAGCCATTCCATATTGGAAAAAGGGAGCTTTAAGGAGAATAAGTGTCAGGACCAATGCCACATAAACAAAGCCTGATGTGGCACGAATGGCTAATTCCCTACCCGATTTGGCCGACATCTGAATTAAATATGAGAAGAATCCGGAATGTCTTCTGAGGGTGTGGTGGCTTGGATTGGCTGGGTTGAGTCAGGGGCGGATTCCAGGTTTGAATTGGATTCGGTTTCTGGGGAAGGGTTGATTGTGGGGGATTGAGGCCGGGCGGATTTGCTGACCAAATCGGCGGTGTTATCGGCGTGGTTATCAAAAGTCCGGGTGCCGAATATTTCTTCAAGGTCTTCGCGGTACAGTACTTCTCGTTCCAGCAATCGTTTTGCAAGTTCATCGAGTTTTTCGCGGTGTTCGTGGAGTAAATTTATGGCACGAACGTAGGCTGATTCAACCAGAATTTTGACTTCCTGGTCGATGAGTTCCGCGGTTTTCTCGCTGTAGGGTTTGGAGAAGGAGTAATCGGATTGGCCGGAGGAATCGTAGTAGCTGATGTTGCCAATTTTATCGTTTAGGCCATACACAGTAACCATGGCATAGGCTTGTTTGGTTACCTTTTCAAGGTCGGAAAGGGCCCCTGTGCTAATTTTGTTGTACACGACATGTTCGGCGGCTCTTCCGCCCAAAGCGGCGGCCATTTCGTCCATCAATTGTTCGGTAGTGGTAATTTGTCTTTCTTCGGGCAGGTACCAAGCGGCGCCCAAAGATTGTCCGCGCGGGATAATTGTTACTTTAACCAGAGGGCTTGCGTATCTAAGCATCCATGAAACTGTAGCGTGTCCGGCCTCGTGGTATGCGATGGCTTCTTTTTCTTGTGGGCTAATCACCTTGTTTTTCTTTTCCAAGCCACCTACAACCCGGTCAATGGCGTCGTTAAAGTCTTCGCGGCTGATGCTTTTTTTGTCTTTCCGGGCGGCGATCAATGCGGCTTCGTTGCAAATGTTGGCAATATCGGCGCCTGAGAAACCCGGGGTTTGTCGAGAAAGCAAGCCGATATCAATGGAAGCGTCAAGTTTTTTATCTTTCATGTGAACCTTAAAAATGGCTTCCCGGCCATTTATATCGGGAAGGTCGACAGAGATTTGCCGGTCAAAACGTCCCGGGCGGAGCAGGGCTTTATCTAAGATGTCGGCACGGTTTGTAGCGGCCAGCATAATGATTCCGGCATTGGATTCAAAGCCGTCCATTTCGGTAAGGAGTTGGTTTAGGGTATTTTCGCGTTCGTCGTTGGCTCCTTGAACGGCGGATCGGCCTCTGGCCCGACCGATGGCATCAATTTCATCGATAAAAACAATAACAGGGGCTTTTTCCTTGGCTTGTTTAAACAAATCACGAACTCTGGAGGCACCCACGCCTACAAACATTTCAACAAAATCTGAACCGCTCATGCTAAAGAATGGGACTTTGGCTTCGCCGGCAACGGCTTTGGCGAGCAGGGTTTTACCGGTTCCCGGGGGCCCTACCAGCAGGGCGCCTTTTGGAATTTTGGCTCCAAGTTGGGTATATTTTTTGGGATTTTTCAGGAAATCAACAATTTCCATCAATTCCAGCTTTGCTTCGTCGAGCCCTGCGACGCTGTCAAAATTCACCAACACGTTGGTGTCTTTGTCGAACAACTTGGCTTTGGATTTTCCGATGTTGAAAATTTGCCCTCCGCCGGCACCACCGCCCATGCGTCGCATGATGAAAATCCAAAAAACAATCATCAAACCAATGGGTACCACCCAACCCAATATTTCTCTCCACATTGTGTTTTGAGGAATCTGCTTATAATCTACCCGTTGGGCGTTGGCAGATTTTTCTTGAAGGGTAACCATTTGTTTTTCAAAGAAATCCTTAGAAACCTGGTCGATTGAAAAATGTGGACCTTTCTCAATAAACTCAGGATTTTCGTTTTTAAACAATTCAGCAAATTCAGAACGATGGGCTAGAATGGAATCCTTATGCAGAATGACTTCAATTCGGGCTGTGGGGCCTTCTTGAAGTTGAATGCTTTTGACGAATCCCTTTTCCATCCATTTAAAGAGCGTATTTACCTGGGTTTTGGGCAGGCCTTGCTCGACGGAGCCCATAAAATTTATGGCAAGAAAAACGAGAATTGCCAGGCCGTAAATCCAATAGAGGCTAAAATTGAATTTGGTTTTTTTGGGGCCTTGTGGAGCTTTATTTTCTTTATTGGGAGATGACATAAATACCGAGTTTAGGCTTTGGTTAAAGAAAATTCAGGTGCGTCTGCCCATAACTGCTCAAGGGCGTAAAATGTTCGAACTTCGGGTTGAAAAATATGGACAACTACCTGCACGAAATCGATTAGGACCCATTCTTTGTTTGCAAGGCCTTCAACGTGCCAGGGTTTCCCCCCTTTGTTGTCGCGAACTTCGTCAATGGCTCCGTTGGCAATGGCCTCAACCTGAACGTTTGAATTGCCGGTGCAAAGAATAAAAACGTCGCAGACGGCCGAGGGGATGTTCCTCAAATCCAACACTTTAATGTCTTCGGCCTTTTTGGAATCTATTCCTTCAAGAATAAAATGAACCAAATCAGTTAATTCCAGCGATGTATTTTTCAGGGTTTCTTGCATTTTCTGTTAATTCGCAAAGTTAATATAAGTTATTCGTGCGGCTGAAATGAAAGCGTTAATAATTGGTAAGGATATTGAGCTAGTTGATTCGGTGGATTCCACCAATGAATATGCAAAGCAAACCCTGCGTACTTTTATTGATGGGCAAGGGTATTGGATATTCACGGAAAGGCAAACAAAGGGCAAGGGGCAATCGGGGAGTTTATGGATTTCGGATTCTGCCAATTCGTTTACCGGAAGTTTTGTAGTTCAACCTCAGCCATGGCCGGGCAGGGAACAGGACTGGGCTGTTCGGGCTCAGCGCATATTTTCTGTTAGCGTACAACAATCTTTAATGGAATTTTTGAAAATCAACATCCGGTTAAAATGGCCCAACGATATTTATTTTGAAGGGAAAAAAGCGGGCGGTATGCTTATTGAGGTAGGTTGGCAGCAGGGTAAGCCCTTGTGGACGGTGGCGGGCCTTGGGTTAAACCTGAACCACTGCGCTGAATTTCCTGCCTTTTCCGGCCATTTGAACACGAATACATCACCCTTGAACTTTCTAAAGGAATGGGGTGGAATGTTTAAAGCATGTTGGGATGAATACCGTTTTTGGGCCGACGAACAATTGCTGCAAAATTACGAGAATGGATTATGGGGATTTGGGGAGCGAAGGTGGTTTGAAGAAAGTTTGACCGGGTTTGCATTCGAAGGGGAGGCCATGGGTGTAGATGACCGGAATCGATTGTTGATCCGTCGGATAAAACAAGGCGAATCAGACATAGGTTGTTTCGACATTAAAGAAATAAAATGGCTTTAGGCGGGGAATAAAAGCCAAAGTTGCCGTTTTTACTTGGGGCCTTCAAACAGCAAACTAAGAATATTGCTTGCAAACCAAACATCCAAACCGGAAAGCAAAATGGGTTTGCTTCGAACTCCGTCTCGCTGAATTTGAAGTCCATTTTCGTAGGCTTGAATGGCGACCAATTTTGAAATCGGGATTTTCAGGCTGGTTTTTGGGCTGACAAATAGAACGTGTTTGGTGGTTATGGCGAGTGCACCCCGGCCCATGGATTTCATTTTTTCAACTTCTACAGGATGACCTTTAAAAGCTCCTGTTCGATAATAGACTCCCCGCATGATTCGAATACTCACTCCGCTGCTGGAACCCTGATATTGGATTTGCGTGGTGCGTTCAGAGGCAGATACGCCGTCGAAGACCCAAACCACCGATTCAGACTTTTGAATCAAAAAAGGGAAATCTTCAGGAATTTTTACGATATCCGTTGGAATGATACCATTGGTTAAAGAACTTAAGGTCATTGCTTTTGCAATCCGTTCGGTAAAACCGGAGCTTTTTTGCAGATCAGCGTTAATTTCCAGCTGTCCGATAGCGGATTCCAACAGTTTGTATTCTCCTTCGCTGATGATGTGGTCGTCCAGAAATGCCTCCAGACCTAATATTATTCCTTTGGCACTGTGGTATTTTCGCTCATCGGGCGTCAAAAATCCGGAAAGAGACAACTCTTTTACCCGATCAAACAGGCCATCCATTTTATTTTCATCGCTCAAGGTCTGGGCCACCAAATTTTCAATAGCAGGTTTAGCCTTTTGATGCCGCTCGACACAGCGAAGATGCTTGCTGCTAAACCAACCTGCAGAATGTCCACAGTACAAACATTTTCCCATAAATCAAATTAAAAACAGGTGAAGTTAAAAAAAATAAAAGTGTCCTTTTCAATAAAATTCAAGTCTAAGAGATTTAAAAATGCAAAGCCGAATCAAATCCTTAATTTTACCACATGAATCGTCGAATATCAATGCTGTTGGGTTTATTGTTTTGCCTTATAATGCAGGTCAATGCCCAAAATTATTCCCAAGGTGGAGTTCAAATGTTTGTACCAACCTCGGATTTTGGAACATCTACTATTGGCCCAATCAATTTGGGGGTGGGTTTTTTTGGGTCAAACAGATATTTTTTCAATGATAACCTTAGTTTAAAGGTAGAGGCAGGCTACACCTTATTGTTGTTCGATGGTGACATTCGGAATCAAATGGTAGATTTATTAGGGGGTGCGGAATACTGCTTTAGACCTGAAGGCTACATTTTAAGGCCCTATGCAGGTGGAACCATGGGTCTTATTTTAATGGGAGGCTCTGCGTATTTTGGATTAAGGCCTCAAGCCGGATTGATGATAGAACTTGGGGAAACCGTTTTACTGGATCTTGGGTTTGGTCAACAATTTTTGTTTGGCCGCGGCAATTTTCACGGTTTTTCTCCGAAGGTTGGAATAATAATGAATCTGAATTCCTTTTAGGTAATCTGTGGATGCTTCATGTGGGATTTTATTAGAAGAATGCCAAGAATGGCATTTCCCAAAGTTGCTCTGTACCTTTCGCGACTCAAATTCCCTGAGGTATTGTGCTCACCCATTCCCGAGTTCGTATGATGCATTGGAAAAGTATGTTTTTGGCCAAAGGTTCTTGTTGTGCAAAGTGGCATTGTTGCCCGATCGATCGGTGTTTGGTTTGATTGGATTAAAACGCTATCAGGCTGATACTTCCCTGCCCTTGCTGTCCTTTCAATTAAGTCCGGAGCACCGAGGAAAGGGAAAAGCAGCCGCATTACTTCAGGCTTTTTTTAATGCACATCCTGAGTTAATGGATACTTCATTGGGAGCCTATGTTCGAGTGGGCCATATATCATCATTGAAAACCCTGTTAAAATTCAACTTCAAACTGCAAAAAACACTTGATTGGGGCGGGGCTCCCTGGTGGTTTTTTGAAAAAAATAGTAGTCTAGCCCAAATATCTCAATAAATTGTAGTCATGAAAATATCTGTGGTGGTAGCTGTAATGAACGAAGAAGACAATGTACTTCCATTGATGCAGCAAGTTAAAGAAGCTTTAAATAATGAAGAATACGAATTGATATTCGTAGACGATGGAAGCACCGATCAAACCATTTGCCGCATCAAAGAAAACCTGGATTCAAACACCCATTTGTTGGTTTTTCAAAAAAACTACGGACAAAGCCAGGCCATGAGCGCAGGCATTGCTCATGCCAGCGGAGAAGTAATTGTAACCATAGATGGCGATTTGCAAAACGATCCGGCCGATATTCTACCCATGATTCAAATGCTGCAAGCAGAGGAATTGGATGTGGTTGCCGGAAACAGAGCAAACAGAAAGGATGGGGTGCTGTTGCGAAAATTTCCCAGCAAACTTGCCAATGCATTGATTCGGAACTGGACCGGAGTGCACATTCGGGATTATGGCTGTACTTTAAAGGTATTTAGACCTCACATAGCGAAAAATCTTGGTTTGTATGGTGAACTGCATCGTTTTATCCCGGTTTTGGCATCTTTGCAAGGTGCCCGAATTCGGCAATTTGACGTAAATCACCGCCCAAGAACCGCGGGAACCTCAAAATACGGTTTGGGTAGAACATTTAAAGTAATGAGCGATTTGTTGTTGATGGTATTTTTGCAGAAGTACTTTCAGAGGCCAATGCACTTGTTTGGAAAGACCGGAATATTGATGCTGTTTGCAGGCATTGTCATCAACGTTTATTTATTGATTGAAAAGCTGCAAGGCCACGATATTTGGGGGCGGCCTATGTTGATTTTGGGGGTAATTTGCCTTTTGGGCGGCATACAATTGATTACCTTCGGATTGATGACCGAGATTGCCATGCGCACTTATTTTGAAAGCCAGAACAAAACCCCCTACACCATTCGTTCGGTGCATGAAGGTTCCAAGCGTTCTTAAAGCCGGACTTCGCTGGGCCGGAACTCTGGCGGCCCTAGGCTATGTTGTATGGAAAATTGATTTTTCTGCCTTTAACACCCCATTTCCTGTTTGGGCCTGGTTTACCTTGCTTGTCTTTTACTTTGCATCGAAGATGCTGTCGGCAATTCGATCCAAAAGATTGTTGGAATGCATTCATTTTAAATCAAATGCATTGTTCAACCTAAAGCTGTACGCGAAAGGAATGTTTTACAATTTGCTGCTTCCGGGAGGAGTTGGCGGCGACGCCTGGAAGGTCTGGTTTTTATCGAAAAAAAGAAATTTACCTTGGAAGGAAACGGCAGCGGCATTTTTATTTGAACGCCTTAGCGGAATGGCCGCACTTTTGGGATTGGGCGGTCTGTTGCTGCTGCCTGACCTTCCCGAATTCAGAGCCTGGATTCTTGCATTCCTATTGTTGGCCTTGCCCTTAGGCTGGTGGTTTAGCAAACGGATTTTCTCGGCATTTCATTCCGAATTTATGCCCGGAAATGCTCTTTCAATAGGAGTTCAACTGCTTCAAGGCATAGGTTTTATTGTTTTGGCTAAGGGAGTAAATAATACGGACTTAAACATTGGATTGGCCTGCGGCCTGTTTTTTTTAAGTTCGGTGGCTTCAGCTCTGCCTTTTTCAGTAGGGGGAATTGGGGCGCGTGAACTTGTTTTTCTGTGGCTGGGTCCGCGAACCGGTTTGAGTCCACCGGAAGCTATAACCGTTTCGTTTGGACTTACCCTAGCACATATTTTGGTAAGCCTTCCGGGTGCATTTTTTAGTTTGGAGGATAGACGGGAACAGCAAGAAATGCGCTAAAATGGATTTTGCTTTGGATTTTGCTTGAAAAACCGATTTCTTGCGTTTTCCGGTTGATATCAAATTGCTTTGTGATTTGAACCTTAAGGTCATCAAACTACAGAAAACAAAAAAATGAGGTGATTTTTTAGAAAAAAAACAAAAAAAAAGCGAATTGACCTTGACAGATTAAAAAACCGCCCGTACATTTGAAGCTCACTAGTGAAACAAAAAATATTTGGCTTCGCCACGTATTTGGGGTGGCGAAGTACGATTAGG
>Ga0214917_10002701_pt1 | contig 21311 bp, 20 predicted proteins | sample LL_1208_BB_MetaG_FD_177983 | JGI IMG/M metagenome (GOLD analysis project Ga0214917, IMG submission 177983) | Freshwater microbial communities from Lake Lanier, Atlanta, Georgia, United States - LL_1208_BB | ecosystem: Environmental > Aquatic > Freshwater > Lake | place: USA: Georgia | collected...
TGACGGATTTTGTAATTACAATAAGATGAATGAAAATAGAAGGTCATCCATTACCTTTATAGTAAATTTAATGAAAAATAATGTAGTATTGCCGATAGATATATTGGATATTATTGTCCATTTTCAAAATTTGGCAACAAAATATGTAGAAGAATCAAATAAAGTGAATGAGGTGGATGAAATAACGGAGGTTCTTTCAATCGTGATAGGTATGGTATATATGAATTACAAAGACAATACAAAATGGAATAGCGAAATACTTCCAAAAATACATATATTTTCAACATATAAAATAAAAGAAAAACCTTCATTGTCTAGTAGGTCAATATTCAAATATAAGGATATAGTTGATAAAATTACATCGTGTAAATAAAATAATATTGTGTAAAAAATTACAAAAATATGTATAGATATATTATACTATGTTCAAAATGGTTGATAATTTTTTGAATAATATTTATTCACAAGAAAAAACTGAATCTACGGAACCCCCCGAACAAGCAGAACCAGCAAAACCAGTAGAACCTGCAGAACCTGCAGAACCAGTAGAACCTGCAAAAACTGTAGAACCTGCAAAAACTGTAGAATCGGTAGAAAAAAATGAAGTTGTTGGAAAACCATTTTTTTCGGGATTATTTGATTTTTTTACAAAACATTTAGCATGTTCAACGAATAAGGATGATGTAATTGCACCATCGAATAAACCAGTAGAACTAGAAACCCCAGAACCTACCGCAATTTAGGTAGAATGAAAAATAAAGCTGTCCATAAATAATGAAGTGTAAACAATATAAAAATCCCATTATATATATAGCAAAATGACTATACATGTAATTACATCTACATATAAAGACGAGCATAAGCTATTATGGTTAAATGGATTAGATAATCGGTTTATATATACGGTTTATAGAAAGAATGATAATTTATCTCCTGAACAAGAAAATAAAATATCAAATAACTTGATAGAAATACCAAATATTGGCCGATGCGATTATGCATTTTTATATCATATTATAACAAATTATGATAAATTAGCCGATATAAATGTATTTGTAAAAGCAAATTGGTATGAACATGAGATAAATTTTGGTTATTTATTGACAGAATGCCATCATTATGATTTTATGACGGTGGGAACCCATCCCGAATTAATTGATTGGGACCATCGAATAAAAGAAGACGATTTAACTGAAAATTATATGGATTGGTTAAAAGAATTTTTTCCAAATAATCATAAAAATATGGGAAAACGCGGAGGATGGGGTCATGGACCATGCTTCAGTGTGTCTAGAGAATTAATACGACGCCATCCAATAGATGTATATATAAAACTAATTAATAAATTTTATCCAGCAAGTGGTTCATTTAAAACCGACCACATAAAATATAGATACAAATCATTCAATGATTTAATTATCAATGTCGGGCATCGCTATCACAATGAATTATTGCGTTTTTATAGAATGTTTTTTACACATGATTTACCAAACGGGCATAATTTCAAAATATATCATGAAGATATACCAATCCCATAACAATTGCTGAAATAAAATAACATATAATAGTAAAAATATAAATATATAGCAAATATATATTTATATTTAGGATGGTTTCTTCGAAAATAAATAAGGAAGTGAATTATATTGAAAATAAAAATATAGATTTAGAAGATAAAGGATATCATTCTAACTTGTATGAAATATACATAGAGGATATACCGGTAATTATCGCGTTAGGCAAACAAAAATATACGTATCAATCTAAAAAAATATTATTTTATCCAATATATTTGATAATAAAAAATAAAATAAAGGCACAAATCGGTGTATATGAAATCACGAGTGGTCAAGCGCTAAATGTATTAGATGAAGACGGAGATATTGATTTGCATAAAATGGGAAAACCATTATTATATAGTTTTGTGAATGAAACATTTATTGAAAAAATTATACAAAATCAGGAAAAGGAACAAAAAAAAGAAGAAAAGAACGAAGAAATAAAAATATTAAAAAATGAATTGGAAGAAATAGATGTGATTGAAACTGACGAAAATGACGTAATTACATTAAAATTGCCACAAGATAAATTATCAAAAGAAAAAGAAAAAGCAGTTAAATTAACAAAGGATGGTATATTTGAAATAGATACACATATGAAACAACCAGCAATATTAAAAGAAGAAACGGAAGAAGATGCAATGAATATTAAGAAGGATTTCAAAAAATCGGCATCGAACAAATGGATAGAAAATTTTTTCAAAAACAATTATTACTCAATACTTCAAAATGATGGAGCCGGAGATTGTTTTTTCTATGTAGTTCGTGATGCATTCAAACAAATTGGACATGATACTACTGTTCAAAAATTGAGAGCATTATTAGCGAAAGAACTTACAGATGAAGTTTATCAAGAACATAAGAATTTATATTTAGGGTTTCAAAATGAGATAATCGAATTAGAAAATGAATTGGTTGAAATGCAAAAAACAAATACTGAATATAAAAAACGTGTTAAGAAAACAGATTCTAAAGCTGAAAAAGAACAAATCATAGTTCAGGCAAAACAATTGCAAGAGGAGTATAAAAATAAAATGAAAGAAAAGAAAGAAGCGATTGCATTACAAAACGAATATGTAGGTTATATGAGTGATATAGATACGATTGATAAATTTAGAGCATACATACAAACCTCTCGATTTTGGGCAGATGCATGGGCCATATCAACATTGGAGCGATTGTTGGAAGTAAAATTTATAATATTTTCACATGAATCATTTAAATCGGGAGATTTGGATGCAGTATTAAATTGCGGGGATTTTAATAAAAAATTAGAAGAATCGGGAGATTTTTCACCTAAATATTACATAATGACCACTTATACCGGAAATCACTATGAACTACTAACATATCATCATAAACGTATATTTACATTTAAAGAAATCCCATATGATATAAAAATATTAGTGATAAACAAATGTTTAGAAAAAAATTCCGGAATTTATTATTTGATTCAAGATTTTCGTAATTTGAAAGGACAATTAGGTTTAGACCCAGAATTAGGTAGATTAGAGGAGGAAGATGACGAAAGTGATTTATATGACTCTCATGTAATACTTAGATATCATTCTAATTCAAATGATAAACCATTTCCAGGGCAAGGTTTGGGAGAGAAAATTCCCAAAAATAAAATACAGAATTATACAATATTAGAAAAAAATGCGGATTGGAGAAGAAAATTACATGATACATGGAATAAAGGAATATTTGAATTAGATAATCATAGATGGGCATCGGTAGAACATTATGTCCAGGGTTCTAAATTTAAAAACGGGTTTCACGATTTTTATTTATTATTTTCATTAGATAGTGAAAGTGAATTTTGCGAAGACCCTAGTTTAGCTAAAATAGCGGGCGAGGGTGGTAAAAAGAATGGTAAATTATTACGTCCAAAAGAAACGAAAATAGATGCCGACTATCATTTGGGTCGTTATGAAAAAGAAAGAGAGGATGCAGTTTACGCTAAATTTTCACAAAACGAAGATTTAAAACAACTTCTACTATCTACCCATGATGCACTATTAAGTGAATATGTTCGACGCCAACCAAGAAAACCCGATATAATACTAATGAATGTTCGTAGAAAATTGGCATAATTACGATGAGCAAAATATAAATCCATAGTTTGTTAGAAATTCTTGTAATTTGTCGCGTTGTATTGGTTCATATTTAAATGAAATATTGTTTACAACCGGTTCTTCAAATTTATCTAATTTAAATATTTTATAATGGTTTAGAAATTCATCATAATCGGGAATATATTCAGTATTTTGTGATACCCATACATGAAATGACATTTTTTTATTTTTTTTATTTTTCATATATTTTTTATATTGTGTGAATATCTTAATCGTTTCATGTATGGATGTATTATTGTGTATATTGTAATCAGTGCCAGACATTACCATAATTTCACAAAATTCATCAAAAGTCATTTCTAAATCATGTAAAATAGCGGTAGTATCATAATAAATTACGGTGTGATTTAATAAACTTATATGTCTATATACGCGAGTGCATCCGTATACAAACATATCCATGTCGTCACTTAAACATCCCCATACTTTTTTTGATTTCACCAAATGTGCAATTAAATGGTCGGCTTCTCCGGTAGCAACGTAGTATTTTACACCATAATATTCCATTAATGTTTTTGCACTTTGAATGTCATCATTTGTAATAGAAACGAATTGGCGTTTCAACAAGTCCATTTCATGTTGCATTTTTTGTAATTCACCTATATCGGTAATCGATTCCATCATAGTTTTCATTTCTATATATTTAGATTCAGCTTCCACCTTATTTATTTTACGTTGATTCAACAATTCCCGTTTTTCGGCGGGTGGTTTTCCATCAAATATAAATATAGGAATAATAGAGTATTTACGAAATATTGAAATCAATAGATATAAGCTTTCAATGAGTGTATTTTCTGCAACAAATTTGTATAAATAAATACTCGTATCTATAACGATTGTTTTATGCCGGAGTTCATGTAAATGTAATTTGCGAATAGAAGATTTATTGGTATTATCGATGATGAACCGATTTAAATATTGTATTCCCATAAATTGATAGATTATTCTTGATGATAATAAATTATAATACCAACTTATCAATTTTGTGTAAAATAAAATAACGACATTATATATAATATCATATGAAAAATATAACGGTTACATTGAAATCATTCTTATACAAATATTTCAAAAAATCAAAAAAGAGTATAGATGATACGTTTCATTTATCAAATAGCTCTATACAATTTATAAAAAAAATATACGGTCATATAATAAAATCTCATTTAGAATGGTTGAAAATAGAATATATAAAAGAGATTAAATTTGATAATAAAGATACGTTTCCCAAAGGTAATCAATATGATGGAATACCAATAGAGATAAGAAATAAAATAGAATCAGTATCTCAAGAAACAAAAATATATGAGTTCGATATAAAATATCGTAAATTTCGTGTATTTTTTGTATATAATACAGATTCTCTCATTAGTGAAAAAGAAATAAGAGTGTATTTACAAAAAATCTATATGTGGTTATACATTAGTAATATATATAGTCCAATCAATTGTGCAAAAAACTTGGACATCTATTTGTATTTGACCAATTTGAAAAAGGAATTACCTAGAATTGATTTAGAACCATTTGGTATGACTCATGCAAATACTGGTTATACATATTCTTGTATGGAAAGTGATATAAAATCCTCTACATTGATTCAAAAAAATGGAGAGCAACCGATTGAATTGACGATATTCCGTGAAGAAGAATGGTTCAAGGTTTTTATACATGAAACATTTCATTGTATGGGTCTAGATTTTTCACATATGAATGATTATATGATAGAAGATAAAATGCATGAGTTTTTTCACGTAATAAATGCAACAAATATCCGTTTATATGAATCATATACCGAAGAATGTGCGGAATTAATCCATACTATATTTGTAGTTCATTTTTCATTGATAAATACGAAACATCTAATGGATATGGAATATACATACAAAAAAATAGAAGATGCAATTAAAATGGAATTATTCTTTTCATTGTTTCAAAAAGTAAAAATATTGGACCACTTTGGATTAAAATATTTTAATTTATATGACAATAGTAATATTTCGAGAGATATGTGTAAAAAATACAAAGAAAACACACCTATATTAGCATATTATATATTAAAACCAATCCAAATGTTCAATTTGAATAAATTTGTCGATTGGATAAACAAACACAATAAGGGTTTATTTCAATTTACACACAGTAAAGAGAATATCAACAATTATGTATTATTTTTTAAAGAGAATTATGCAAATTCTTCGTATATAAGTATTTTAAAAAACATAGAAGAAGAATTTATAAAAATAAAGGATGATTTGAAATTACATACAGAATTAGAGACATTACGTATGACAATGTTAGAAACATAAAATGTATAATACATATATCATTATACATTTTTATAGGATGGATGAAATATATGAGCCGTTGAAATCTTCTGGTCCGGTGTGTGTTAGATTTATACTAACATCTAACCAAATATCTCCGCCAATTTTTATCCATCGATTACAAAATAACCAATCTTCTGATAAATAGTGATTATCTTCTACTCCACAATCGAATAGAGCATATGCATATTTATTTTGTTCACCTGCTAAAAAATTACAATCATCAGTATATTTAGTAAACGGAAAAGCTAACATCATTTTTTCTAACATAGAGCGTTGCATTAACATAAATCCAGTAGCTAAATGTTTGACTCTAGTTAAATTGTTATCGATTTTTATGAATTTATCTATATAGTTTATATTGTAACGAAATAGTGAAGATTGAATAGTATTTATATCAGTCATTGTATTTTTTAATATTTGGTTACTGTCTTTTTTTTCTATCCATTTATCAATGATTCTATTATCATATCGTTTTGTTTCGGGGTTTAATAGTTTCTCCCACAAATACCGTTTGATAGGATATGCGCCCCCAACAAGCGGTTTGTCTGCTAAAACTAGTTTTAAAATACTAGCAGGATTCCAAGTAATATCACTGTCAATAAAAATAATATGAGTAGTGAATGGGTCGCTCATTGCTTTTGCAATTAAATTGTTTCGGGCGCGACATACTAAACTATCATTTTTACAAAATTCGACTTGAATTGGAAAATTAAAATCTCGAAATAGATTGAGTGTATTGATTAGACATTCTAAATATCCAATATGACACATACCACCATAACAAGGAGTTAATATATACAATTTTGGGTTTGTCTTTTCAACAAATTTTTTAACGCTTTCTTCAAATGACAATGAAGATTCGGCAGAATTTATATCAAGATAATGTATTTCATTATCACTTATTTTTTCTAGTTTACTATTGTTTTCTTGTTGTTGCTGCATTTATAAATAAAAATGTTTTTTATTTTTATTTATATTATTTATATTTTTATATAGTTTAATATTTTATATTTGTTTATTTTATTTTACAGTTTATAAAATGCTTTATCTACTACCTACTACTATTTTTTATAGTTTTTTTTAATTCTACTTTTATATTTAAGCAGTGGCAACAGGGGCCTTGATGAAGTGATGCTTCATGTATCTTTGTAAGTTGAAGTAAGTTAACTCATCATCGCGGTTAAGCTTTAATAATGCAGTTAAGTTTGAATCAGCGTGGATGATACGTCCGTTCTTCTCATCTTGTAATTTGTTGGCAAGGATGTATCTGTTGATTTCCTTACTAACTTCAGTTCTGGCCATTTCAGTGCCGACTGATTTTCCAAGGAACTTGGCAAGCTCATCACTGATGCGGGTTGGCTTGACAAATCCAGATGGTTGACGGTTACCGGTCTTTCTCTTGCGAGATGATGATTTTTGGGCGTTTTTTAATTCACGAGCAACTGCCTTTTCAAGGGTCTTGTAGTCACTCTTTAAGGTGGAGATTAAAGTGGTTAATTGTTGGATTTTAGCACCATACTCAGACATCTTTACTAATAAAGAGTTCTCGGCAGATTCGACTGCAACTGGTTCAGTTGCAACTGGGGCAGCAGCAACTGGTGCAGCGGCAACAGGTTCGGCAACCTTCTTTGATTTTTTGGAAGAAGCAGCTTGTTCAACTACTGGGGCAGGGGCGGCAACGGCTTTGGTTTCGGTCTTAGTTGTTCTTACCATTCTATGTAAGTATATACTATAATATGTTTCTTTTTTAAATGGTTTAACGCAAATATATATTTATTATAATATATTCCGCTGGATAGTCAATAATATATTCCTAAATCTTTTTCAAAATTTCAATTTTACGCAAAAAAATACGCAAAATCTAATATAACAAAGATTCATATAACCACATCATATTTTGTCTGGCTCGCATAGAAACTACAGTAAGTGCAGATAATACATGTAATGCACCTAATTTTTGAAATTCCGTATCAATACCGGTATATACAATATTTTCCATTACAGAAATACAGATTTTTTTAAAATCTTCTACCGGTGCAGAAATATTGAGTGTTTGTATATCATTATTTAAAAATGGGTCATGTAAACTGGATATTTTCATTTTTACTTCATTCGACATTCTGCCTCTATAATACCATATATCGCGTAAATATCGAAAAAGTCGTATAACATCCCTTTTTTCTAAATCATTGAACCATGCACTTTGTGTATAATTGCCCAATAAATCAATTTCCATAAATAATTCTTGTATGCGTGTTTCTAATGGTTTCGCGCGGATTGTTTCCATTCTTTGGAACAAATCTCTTTGTCGTGGTGTGAAATTTACGGCAAATGAATTCGACATATAATTTTGAATAATATTTCCAACAAATCGGTTTGTCATAGCTGCGGGTTGAACAATTGTATTTCGAACACTTTGGGGAAGAGTTCTGGTTCTTTGTACGGATTGAGGTTGAGATACGGGAGCATCTTCTGGTTTAAAATTTTCCGTGAATATAATTTTGCATAATTTATATAATGAAAACATTTCGTTCATATTTTTGAACTCAACCTTTTCGCGATTGTATGGATTTATAATTTTTCCCTTTTGTTTGTAAAGGGCGATGAGAGATTTTATATTGAATCCATATATGAAGTTTTTAGCATCCGTATAACTATAAAATTCTTCGAATGGAATTTCATCTAATGGCTCTAATGTATAAAAATCGGTTTCGTTGACACATAATTTTCTATTTTTAAATGCTTGACCTCTTAATTTGAATGTTTTTTTAACTATATACCCCCTAAATAGTTTTTGTAAAAAAACAGCTTTTTTGCATCTAATAAAATGATTATGAATTCTCTCGATTAATTGCGGTTTACTCCCCGAAACATGCAGTTTATTTTCTTTGGCAATTTTTTTGAGTTGTGGTATCTTGTATTTCGTAAGAGTAATCAAATTATTATAATTTATGTAATTTATAGATATATTTTCTTTGTCTTTTTCAGTTGGTTCGCATTCTGCTGTCTCTATCGGTTTAGAAAATACGTTCATAACTATATAATATATACTATATATGTATAATTTTTTATATATATTGTGTTGATAATAAATGTATATAACAAAATAATATCGCTATACTACTCAATAAAAATATCTCAAAAATAACAGCATTTTCGAGTGTTTTTTAAAATATATTTGCAGAAAATTGATTTAAAGATAATACAACTATATATGTATTATACTCGTATAATATACAGCTACACATTAAAATGTCCGCACCAAAACCAATCGTATTAACCGCAAGTGAATGGAGTCCATCCGCAATTAAATACATGGCACCAAAAATCAATGACCGTGGTGGAAAATCAATTAACATGATTAGTAAGCAAACCAATCGTTCATTACACATTTCAACACCATTGATGATGACTTGGGGTATTGCTGATTTCGTTGATGAAAAGGGTGAATCCGACGGTAAATATAGTATGTCATTAAACTTTCCAAACAGTGAATATGCAAATAAACAAACAAACGAATTTCTACAAAAATTAAAAGATTTTGAAAACCAAATATTAGATGATGCTGTTACAAACAGTGAATTATGGTGGGGTGAAGAGATGAGCCGTGAGGTCGCAAAACATACCTTCTTCCCATTCATTAAATACTCCAAAAATAAAGATACTAAAAAAATTGATTTAACTAAACCACCATCAATCAGGGCAAAGGTTCCATTCTATGACGGTAAATGGGCCGTTGAAATTTACGATACTAAACAAAACATGTTATTCCCTTGTGGAAATGAAAACCTTACACCACTCGATTTTGTTCCAAAGCAAAGTAATGTAGCATGTGTATTACAATGTGGAGGCATTTGGATTGGTGGAAAGGGATGGGGATTAACTTGGAAACTAATTCAATGCATCGTTAAACCACGCGAAGTAGTTAGTGTATATGGAAAATGCCAAATTAAATTAACAGATGAAGACCGCGATACAATCGAAACTCAACAAATTGATGAAGAAGTCGAAGAAGATGCAGTCGAATCAAAATCTACTGTAGCTGCTGCACCAACTTCTACACAAGTGGATGATAGTGATGAAGAACAAGAAGAAGAAGTTGAAGTAGCTGCACCAGTTCCAGTCGCACCAGAACCAGTCGTGAAAAAAGTCGTGAAAAAGGCACCGGCACCAATTGACACATCAGTCGAAGTCGAATCTGCTCCAGCACCAGAACCAGTCAAGAAGAAGGTAATCAAGAAAAAGGTATAAATAAAAACGAATTAACATTATAGATTATAGATATTATTTTCCCTGTATTTTAGATAATAAAATATTTTTTATTGTATTATCTCCATAAAATTGAACTACTTTTTTACAAAATAATAATATAACACAAAACAAACAACCAACAATTAAAAACGCAACAATGAACGCACCGCAACAAACTATCAGTTTCTATATTCCAGTATTACCTACCGATATGGTTTTAAATAATAAACCATTATTCGATGAGGATAGTATGAAGGAATTTTTCGAAACAAAGAAGAAAATTGGCAAGGTATCGCGTATTGATTATATCTCTAAGATGGGTAAAAACAATAACAAAATTGTATCTGCATTTGTTCATTTCGAAGAGATGTATGACAACAATTGCATTTACTTTGGTAAATTTCTAACTGATTTAAAACAAGGAATCATACCAGAAATTCAAGTAGGTGGTTATCATGAGGAGCCATATTATCATCGAATTACATCTACCACTAATACTAGAATAAACCGTTATTTCTCAATTCGATTAAACAAACGACCTATCCAAGAAGTAAAGGTTCCGGATTTGAATATTCATCAATTAATTGATAGTAACAAATTCATGGAAAATTTAATCGAAGAACAAAAATTAAAAATAGCTCAAATGGAAGCCGAAATGAATGAATTAAAAAATAAATTAAATGCAGTTACCGGAGCATCGAATCATGATTCAGCTACTATGACCGAAATGACTCTTGGTGAATTATTATAAAATCATAAAAAAAATAAAAATAACAGCATTATGTAGTGCTGTTATTTTTATTGAAGTTATCTACCATTTTTTATTTTGCCAAATGGGTGTTAACTATTTTGGTCGTCGAAGAGTTAGTAGTATCATTCACCATTTTATCTTCTTCTTTTTCTTTTATCATATCTTCATCATATGAACACGCGCAATAATTTGCAAATATGACAATAGCAGCGGCGGAGGTTAAACATAAACATGTCCCAACACATAAACATAGACCCATTTACTTATATATAATAGTAATATATAATTTTTTGAAAATAAACTCAATTAATACAAATATGGATTTATGAATGGATTATATGTATATCCATATCCAGGACCATAAATATATGGTGTGTAATAAGATGGTCTATAATAAGGTAAACTATAAATAGATGGGACATATAACGATGAATCATCGATGCATTTAATACGATTATTCATTACGTTTTGTGCATATATAAAATTATTTTTTGCTGCAACGTCATTCAATTCGGCATATTCATTTAACACACCATATAATCTATTTTCGACTCGCCAAGGATAAGCTCTTCTATAATAACTCATGAAGTTATATATAATAAATACATATATTATTTCTAAATACATTTATAAACCATATATGGTCACAAAATGTATTTACAAAAACACAATTCTATTCTACAGTAACTACTTTTGCCAGATTTCTAGGATAATCCGGATTGTATCCATTTTTGAGAGCCAAATGATAGCTTATTAATTGTATATATATATTTGCTAGTAATCCACCAAATGTTTTGTTGCTCTCAATTTTCAATACATTTTCATAATAATCGGTATATTCATCACATACCACCAGTATATATGCATTTCTAGATTTAATCTCTTCGTATATATTCCGCGTTTTGTCTCTGTATAAATCATCAATATCAAACAATATGATGGGTAGATTCGGTTCAATTAGAGCAAATGGACCATGTTTGAGAGAAGATGAAGAACATCCTTCTGCATGTAAATACGCAATTTCTTTTAATTTTAATGCACCTTCTCTCGCAATCGCTTCATTTGGACCTTTTCCTAATAAAAATATAGAGGGTGTGTTTAAAAAATCTAGGTATTTATCAATAGTATCGGCATGTTCTAAAATACATTGTATTTGGTATGGTATATTTCGTAAATCATTCATAATTTTTCTCCTTTTTTCGCTATGTGTTTTATTTTGTTGAGAGAACCATAATGCAATCATAGCCAATACAATACATTGATTGGTAAATGATTTGGTAGAGGCAACTGCTACTTCTCTGCCAGCATTCAAATATACTCCACAATCGGTTTCTCTCGCGATGAGAGAATCAACGGTGTTTACTACCCCAATTTTTATTAAATCATTATCTTTCGCAATTTGAATACATCGATGTAAATCCTTTGTTTCTCCCGATTGAGATAATAGTATAACGCCGCTTTTACCTTTTTTAGGAATATCTTTGGTATTGAACTCTGCTCCATCGTATACACTAACGGTTTCAAATATATCGAGAGATTTAAATATATCGATGGCCCACAATCCAGCGTGATAAGATGTTCCGCAACCTAATAAAATAATGTGGTTTAATTCCATTAAATGAGAGCAATAACTATCAAAACCTCCTAATTTTACACAAATATCACTTTCAATACGACCTCCATTATTCATTGCTCTCACAACACTATCCGGCTGTTCATATATTTCTTTCAACATCCAATGTGAATAATTATTGGGAGATGTTTCTACGTTGCATAATTGTTTTTCCTTCATAGTATATCGGTGAATATCTTTATTGTATTTTATAGAGCTTCCTTCTTTGGATATTTCAATTAAATCGTGATTATTTAATACAATATATTTTTTGATGTGGTTACCAAAAGCGATTTGTTCAGAGGCCACAATAATATGTTCATCTTCAATTCCTAATAATAATGGAGAGCCATTACGTGTTATCCACATTTTATTAGGAAAATCACGATGTATAATAACTAATGCCCATGTTCCTAATAACAAGTTCAATGTTTCGCGGATTGCATCTTCCATACGATAATTTAAATCCAAATATTTTCCAATTAAAACTGCAATGATTTCGGTATCGGTATGAGAGCGAAATGTATGTCCTTCCTCTAATAATTTGGTTTTTAATTCTTGAAAATTTTCGATGATGCCGTTATGAACCAAACTAATACGATTTTTTTCATCATTATGTGGATGTGCATTTTCATCCGTTTTTCCTCCATGTGTTGCCCACCGGGTATGGCCAATACCAATATTCGTGTGATAATTCATTTCTCTCATTTTATCTTCAACGCGATGAATCGAATCATTTGTATAATATGAGGAGGCGAATTTGATAGAATGTATTTCTCCATTGACAATGGATGATATCCCAACTGAATCATATCCTCTGTTCTGTAATAATTTTAAACCGTGTATTACATATTCACAAAAAAAATTCGACCCTAAATATCCAACAATACCACACATAATAAAGATGATAATGTAGTTTTTTTATTATCTTATAATGCTAAAATAATTTATTCAACAATCGTCAAATTCATATAATACGGCATTTTCTACTGTTGGAAATCTACAATATCCTGATACAAAACCAATATAACAGTTGTTTAATTTTTGTTCAACAAGTTTATTCGTATATTTGTATTTGGCATTATTGTAATAATAATGATATCCAGAGACGATTGCACCAAACCCGTTATCATTTGTAATACTTGCAGGTTCATATGAAGAATCGTTATTTTTATATATTATAATTGCATTTACTACATCACATACATCGGTTACGCGTTTTCCAGAAACATATATTTTGGTTTCATAATAGATAGAATATTCAATGAGTTGTTTAGCGGGTTCGCTTGATTTATTTATAGGAATTTTAAATGTAAACGCTTCTATTGTTTTCATACCGCTATCTTCGTGATATATTTGAATCGTATTTTTTATAATTGGATTACTTATTTTGTATAAAATAATAGAATTCAAATCAGTTTGTTCACTTTGTTCATTCAAATCAAATATTGTATTCATTTTTGTTTTGATATAATATATATCAACAAATTAAAAAATCAATTTTATACATATATATTATAGAATGAATCTTCCGTTTCTATTATTTACCTCTATGATACCATGTAACGTTGCAGCAATAATATATGTGTTTGCATATTCATGGAAAGGAGGATATTGTTATACTACAAATCCCGATTATCCAGGTTGTTTAGAGCCAAAAGAATATTGGAAATATAATTTAACAATACATGGACTTTGGCCACAATATGATACGAATGGTTATCCGTCATATTGTTCAACTGAATCATTTGATACTAATGTCCCCAATGAAATCGGCTGGGAGACAATGACTACTTATTTTCCAGATATGAACTACGCTGAAACCAGTCCGGATTATGATTCATTTTGGGAACATGAATGGGATAAACACGGCACATGTTCTGGATTAGAGCAATATGATTATTTTCAACAAACTATAAATTTGGCAAAATCATATGTTACGCCAGAGATAATCCATAAATATATAAATACGACCTCTTCACTAAATGTTGATGATTTGAGAGATGCGTTTGGAGGAGAATCGTATGTTGCATTGAAATGTGATAATTCAAATATATTTACAGAGGCATATACATGTTGGAGTCAAAATGATATAGTTCAAATGGAATGTCCATCGTCTGTGTTGAGTGAAGATACGTGTAAAAGTAAATATATCGCTATATATTCACTGTAAGGTTCCTGTGTAAAAAATGAAATAGCCAGCGTTCGCCATTTCATTTTTTATTTTTATTTTGTTTTTATTTACTTCGTCTTTTGTTTTATACCATATCTAGTTGTGGTTCTACTGCAATTTCAACATGAGATGGGTTATCCATTTCGTCGAATGAAAACATTTTTTTAGCAGGATTGATTACTGGACTAAATACATTATACAAATTATTTAGTCCTCGTTCAATACGATTGTCAGTAACTTTGTCAAATAAGATATCTGGAAAATCACTAACTACGTGAATTGATTCTTGGTCAAATTTAGTATTTTTATCTATATATTTTTTTACGTTCCAATAAGTCATTGATTCGGGGTCTTTATAAATTTTTATAATTTCTCCATTATTGAGTTTTTCATGTAAATCCATCATGGATTTGGTTGGATTATTCATATAGTTGAAATGAACAACGGTAAAATCGTCGTATATAACAATATCATAAATGCTTCCCAATTTTGCTTTATCTACCCAATACCATACATTGTTTTTCGAATACGAAAATTCGACATTTTGTATAATAATACTGGGAGGTTGGTAATTATATTCGGCGCTTTCTACGTAAGACATTGTTAGTTTATTCTGTTTATTTTATATAGTAATATGAAATAAACACTTCAATTTTCTAGAAAAAGTGTAAAATGTAAATATACATCGGCCCGTTTAGATATATCATATATATTATCAATATTCATGATTGATATTCCTTCTTTTGGTAAAATAAGTTGTTGGTTCTCTTTTAATTTCAAATCTTCCGTAAAAAATGAAAACTTCTTTTTTCCCATTTCAAATTCTATTGTAGTTTTACCCCAAATATCTCTCAAATTATATGTGATATATACATGTATGTTGTTATATGGGTCAATCGTTACATTATCTGGCAATATGGGAATACATTTTATATATAAATCATTGCCTGCATTATCATATATTAATTCATGATGCCATAGAGGAATATAATAGGTAGATTCATTTTCGGTTAATTTATATAAATTGTTTTCAAATAAATCTTCTAAAAATGGGTTTAAAATAATACATTCATCGCCTTTAATTTTACTAGAAATCAATATTTCCAATCTTCCTAAAAATCCCTCTGAAAAATGAAAAACCTCTTTATATTTAAAAAATAAATCGGCGATTTTGATGATTACGCGTTTATCCATTTTTTCTAATAATTCATATGCTTTATTTTCACAACTATTTGCAATTTTGTTAACAATCATGTAGAACAATTTTGTTTTGATGTCTTGATATTGAATATCGTTACCCATGACATTTTGTAAAAATGAAAATAGAATATTGACATACGTATTTTTTGACAAATTATTTTTATCGTCATGAATATCTTGGTCTAAATAATTCAATAAATATTCATATGCACTATTTATTTCAATAAATTTATTTGCGGCATCGGGTGATTTGTTTTTATCTGGATGATAGAGTAGAGCTTTTCTGCGATATTGTTTTTTTAATATTTCAACCGAAACTTCATTATTTTCAATTTCTAATATAGAACATGCTTTATAATAATTCATACAGGAGGTTCCGTTTGTATTTTAGTTATAATATAATAGAAAATATTCTCTAAATGATAAATTGGTCTATAATTATTATTATAGTGTTTGAGAAATAAATGCATTTTATCTAAAATGGAATGAATGTCGTCCTTTGCAATTTTATTGTGATGAATAAAATAGTGTAGCACATGCCATATACATTCTACTACATCTAGATTATAAATCAATATATCATACAAATCATCCCGAAATTTTATAAATGACAGTTGTTGTGAATTCATTTCCATATTATGAATAATATTATTGCATATTGTATTGAAATTGTCTTTTGGTAATTCATCCAGATTTTTTATCATATTAAACGATTTCATTTCCTTTGTATTAATAATAAATGAATTATCAATGCTATTCATAATTTTATGTATATTTTCCTTGTTAATATTGTTATTATGTTTATAATTGTGGATACGTTTTAAAAAAGAAATGTTTTTATCATTTGATGAAAATCCAATATTCATATATTCAAATTTACTAGGTCGAGAGATAGAGATAATTTTGCACGCGTTTACAATATTATTTGGTATAAAACTAATATGTTCGGTTAATAAAATGAATTTGATTTGAATATGAGAGCTGGGGTGATTGTATTGTTGAATATAACTATAAAAAATTTCTAATAGTTCATTGTGTATCATGTGAAAATTTTTACATACAATAATTCCTATTTTATCCGTTTTCACGGAGACAATGTCTACAATTTGAAAAAATATTTCATGCATAAGTAATTTTGAGTTACATCCAAGTAATGAAATATCTATTTCGTAATGTATGTCGCTAATGTGATATATATATGATTGTTTATCTGTTTGGCACGTTATTTTTTTTTCATATTTAAGTTCACTTGGACTATATTTTTTTAATAAATATAGAGCTTGTGAATATTTACCTATACCGGATGCTCCATATATAATGAGATTATCAAATTGTTGTAATTTTTTAGGAAATGCATGAAATATTGGTTTTAATTCCGGATGAATATTATGTATATCTACCGCGTGAATATATTCTTCATAATGACTTTCATAAAATTTCATAATTATATGATAACCAAATATTATTTTAAACCTTTTTTACCGAATATACAAAAATATTACAAAATTGAACTATTTATATTTTATTTTGATAATAGTAATCAAACTATCAACATACCAATAATAAAAATGAATACCGTCGCGCAAAATATACCAACAAAAAAACAACAAAAAACCGAATTAGCAAAACATATTAAAAAATATTTATTAAAAAACAAATCATACTTTTGTAGATCAGTGTGTATAGATGGAATATATTGTTATCCAGTCATATATGGAAATAAATATAAAATAGTTAATTTTGAATCGATTCACATCAATTGTATTGTAAAAAAGGGGAATTTGAGTATAAAACAAAAATATTCATTATTATACCAAAAATATAATACGATAGAAGGTGCATTGGATTTAATTGAAAAAGTAGCGGCTACGTATAAAATATATAATGGTGATTTAGTAAGTGATGAATCATATAAAACGTTTAAATTGGAAGAGTCAATATTACCCTATACTAGTGAACAAACATGTTGTATATGTGCAGAAAATACAATCGATATGACTGTTTGCAAACATTACATATGTTTACATTGTCGTGAAAAATGTATATTGAATGAACAATTCGATTGTCCAATGTGTCGTAAAGAAGAAATCATCAACATCTATTGTATAGAAAACAATTTAATAAACAATAGTGTATATCATATCTTACAATATGCATTTGAATATGAATATTCTAAAAATAATACCGCTATATTAGTTGATTTTGACGACGAACCCGATACCACATCCATTGGGGATGTAAATGAAGATGGAGATGAAAATGATACCACGGCCATTATAGATGTAAATGAAGATGGAGATGAAAATGATACCACGGCCATTATAGATGTAAATGAGGAAGATGATGAGGACAATGAAACAATTGAAATTATGATAGACAGAATGCCTGATTATACAATTCGAGAACAATTAGAAGAAGGTGAAATAGATGAAACGGATGATGTAAATTAAAAACAAAACAAAACAAAACAAAACAAAAATAATAAAAATATGAGCGTAATTTGCACATATTTTTATTTTAGGTGACGTGTAATCAACATTAATTTATTTGACGAATATATCAAATAACATGAAACGGCTAGAGGATATAACACTAATAATATTTTAAACATTTCGAATGTATTAAAAATTTTATCTAAATTAATGATTGGTTGGTCTTTTGGTAAAATAAATAGAAGAAATAAAAATACCCATAAAACAACAATAACAGATATAAATAGGGATTTGAATCGTTCAATCATTTTTCTATTTTTTTTTGATACTATTAATTTATCGCTACCTTTATTTTTTGTAAATGTATAGATTCTCATGATAGCAGTTAAAAATAGAGTAGATGCTACAATATTGAAACAGAATATAATACTTAATATAAGAAGAATTTGTGGATTATTATTGTTCAAAAAATCGTATAAATCTTTTCCACAAAAAATAGAGGCAATAATATTTATAAAAAATAATAATAATATACCGATTACTTCGCTATTTTTATTATACAATGCAGAAAATGAAATAATATAAATTATAATAAAAAAAATGTAAAAGCTATAACTACACTTGTCTTTATCCATATTTTGACTATATTTATAATATAATTATATTATTTATTTGTTGATATAAGTAGAAACTATCCATTCTATCATTTTATCACAATCACTGGTTGCATAATTTTTTTTATATTTTCCAATACTGAAAAAAGCCGGCGTTTTCATTCCAGTTGTTTGATAAAATACATATGGTCCAAATTTTCCTTTACGGATACTGATATCACTATTTAATACTCGTAATATATTTTTATTTGCGATTTGTGGAGGAGCACGGGGTTTATCACCAGGATTCGGTGGATTTTTAATTTCATCCATAAGATTTACTACATCGCTCAAAGTAATCTCATTTAATTCTTTTTTGATACTTTTTACACTTTGTCTCTTGTCTCCCCATTGAACATATGGCCCAAATTTGCCGGATTTCAAATAGATATCTTCATCTTCATATTTTCCTAAATAATCATTTTTAATTTCTATTAAATCATCGAATGTATATTCTTTATTTTTAAGCTTGATAATATCTATTTTCATATTTTTCTTCACATTTTTATATTCAATTTCACCATTCTCTAAATGTCGGTAGAGAGATGCACCGAATTTATGAAAGATTAATTCATATTCATCATCTATTTGATACGTTTTCTTTTTTAAGTTGGTGAGAGGTTTCGATAATCGAGCGATATCATCTTTGCATTTTTGACAAATAGCATGCCATGGCTCACTTGATTCCAATAATTCGAGAGGAGTATTAGATATTTTATCTAATTCTTCTTCCATATTACGAGTATATTCGTATGAAAATAATTCATCAAAATGTTCTATTAAAAATTCAATCACGATAATTCCAATCGGTTGTATGATTAATTTATCTTTTTCGTTTCCAAATATTTTCTCTTTTTTGTAGGTTTCAATGGTTTTGTCAGTTAACCTATAATCGGTATATTGAATGAGTTCTCCTGCAATATCACATTTTTTGACATATCCTCTATCTTGTATAGTTGTTATAATGGTCGAATAAGTGGATGGTCGTCCTATACCGAGTTCTACTAATTTTTTAATGAGAGATGCTTCAGTATAATTAAAATCCCTGTTTTGTATAGAGATAGAGGTATCAATGCTATTGTATTGAACCGGTTGGTCGCTTTTGCAAATGGATTGAAAAAACATTAATAATCCAGAGCCACTATTTTGTTCATTGGTGATTTCATCTTTTTCCACATTCTTTTTCCACCCTAAAAATATGGGTATTTCAACTGTATAGCTATATTTATGTTCGTCCGGTGCAGAAATAGAGGCGGTGGTGCATTGAAATATAGCGTTTGCCATACAACTATGTATTGTATTATTCCAAATCAAATGATATAACGATTTCATTTTTTCATTTTTACAATTGATAAATGGTTTTTCAATATGCACTACACGAATCGCTTCGTGAGGATTCGAATCGTTGGTATTTATTAAATTTGAAAAATCGCCTAAATATCTGGGGTCTTCCCATTTATTTAGAATGTATTTTTTGGCATTTTCTAAAAATTCTTCACAATATTTTTTCCCTTCGGTTCGAATATAGGTGATATATCCTTCTTGATAGAGTTGTTGTGCTAATTTCATAGTTTCTTTAATCGAAATATGTAAGGTATTGCTAGCGGATTGAATCAAAGAAGCTGTATTAAATGGTTCGGGAGAATGGCGAACACTTTCAATAGTATTTCCTAAAGTTAATTTGTGAGAGAATGTTTTTGTTTTTTCTAAAAAATCGAGTATATTTTCTTGACAATCATATTCGTAGTTTAATTGGAAAAGAATATTTTTGCTAAAGAAGTTGCCGGTTATTTTGTATTTTGTTTCTATATTTCCGGTATTGAGTTTTTCATTATCATATATTAATCTTAATGCAGGGGTTTGGCATCTGCCGGCTGACAAACTATTGTTTTTATCATTATAGATAAATTTCCATAAAAAAGGAGAGATTTTATGTCCAATAAAAATATCAACAATAAGTCGTGCATGTTGAGAGAGAACGAGTGGTTTGTTAATAGGGACTGGATTTTCGATGGCACGTAAAACGGCTTCTTTTGTAATTTCATTGAATACTATACGTTTCCCCTGTGGACATATAAGAGAAAGTTGATGAGAGAAAGATTCGCCATCGCGGTCGGTGTCGGTAGCGAAGAAGATGTGAAGGAAGTGAGAGAAGCGTGTAGCGAATATAGCGAAAGGTTTAGTATAGAAGTGAATAAAGAAAGAAGAAGAGATG
>Ga0214917_10002703_pt1 | contig 21305 bp, 23 predicted proteins | sample LL_1208_BB_MetaG_FD_177983 | JGI IMG/M metagenome (GOLD analysis project Ga0214917, IMG submission 177983) | Freshwater microbial communities from Lake Lanier, Atlanta, Georgia, United States - LL_1208_BB | ecosystem: Environmental > Aquatic > Freshwater > Lake | place: USA: Georgia | collected...
ATTGACGGCATCGAATACATCGACTTCGCACTCGGTGACACGGGGGCCATGGCAGGTCACTCGGCCCCTGCGGTTGTCGACGCCATCACTCGACGTATTTCGACACAGGGTGGACTCACCACCATGCTTCCCACCGAGGATGCCGAGTGGGTGGGAGCCGAATTGACTCGTCGATTTGGTATGGACCGATGGAGTTTCGCACTCACCGCCACGGACGCAAACCGGTGGGCGATACGGCTCGTGCGTGCGCTGACCGGCCGCTCCAAGATTTTGTTTCACTCGTACTGTTACCACGGCTCGGTCGACGAATCGCTCATCGTGGTCGGTCCGGACGGGCACGGGATGAGCCGTCCGGGCAACGTCGGTTCCCCGGTCGACGTCACCGAAACGAGTAGGGTCGCGGAATTCAATGATCTCGACATGCTCGAACGCGAACTCGCTCACGGTGACGTCGCCGCGGTGCTCATTGAACCGGCGCTCACCAACATCGGCATCGTGCTGCCGCAACCGGGCTATCACGAAGGCGTGAGGGCACTCACACGCAAGTACGGAACGCTGCTGATCATTGACGAAACGCACACGTTCTCTGCCGGGCCGGGTGGCATGACGAAACGGGATGCCCTTGAGCCCGACATCGTCATTATTGGCAAGTCGATCGGCGGGGGCATCCCCACCGGAGCATACGGATTGAGTGCCGACTTCGCGGCCCAGGCTCTCGCACGCGAGGATCTCGACCTCGTCGACATGGGCGGCGTCGGGGGCACTCTCGCCGGCAACCCACTTTCGGTGGCGGCCATGCGTGCAACGCTCGAACACGTGCTCACCGAAGACGCGTTCGTGACCATGATCGCGACGGCGACTGCGTTCACCGAGGGCGTTTCGGCAATTTTCGAAAAGTACGACTTGCCGTGGTCGATAAACCAACTCGGAGCACGGGCAGAATATCGATTCGCAAAGCCGTACCCGGCTAATGGGACTGCGTCACACGAGAGCGCGGACGGTGACCTCGAAGACTACCTCCACCTGTATTTGGCAAATCGTGGGATCTTGCTCACGCCATTTCACAACATGGCGTTGATGTGTCCGACGACGTCGTTGGCCGACGTGGCGCGACATCACGAGGTCTTTGAAGCGGGCGTGTCCGAACTTATCGACCAATAACTCTGCGAGAAACCCGCCGACAGATCCAGGTCAGTTTCCCCTATGGGCGCGAGATACGAATCATCTCGTCGCGGTCAACGACTTTGATACGGGCACGACCCTGCGCGGCTCCCAACGCCTTCTCGTGTTCGTCGAGAGCGACCCATCCGTCGACCGTGGTGAATTCAACTCCGCGCTCGGTCAGCAGATCAACGATTTCGCTTTCGTCGGGGTTGGTCGGTTGCCACCACGTCGCTTTGTCTTCGATGAGGTGCCTGACCGTCTCCATCGCATCGGACTTGGTGTGGCCGATGAGGCCGACCGGACCACGCTTTATCCAACCCGTGGCGTAGAGACCGCCGATGGGCTTGCCGTCGGCACCAACAACCTGACCTTCGTGGTTGGGGATGACACCGTACTTTTCGTCAAACGGGATGTCTGCCAGCGGTGAACCAAAATAACCGACGGCACGATAGGAGGCCTGGATGGGAATCTCCCGCATTTCGCCTGTGTCAGCGAACCCGCCCTTACCGTCGGGTGCCGTGCGTTCGTATCGAATCGCGCTGACCGCACCCGCGTCGTCGACAACGAGCTCCCGAGGAGCCGCATAGAAGTGCATGTGCAACCGCCGGCTCGCTCCACCGACCGTGCGTGAGCGCCACTCGTTCATCACCTTCATCAACACAAAAACCTGCTTGTTCGTGTCAATCGCGTTTTGGCTCGCTTCATCAATCTCGAAGTCTTCATCGGCAACGATCATGTCGACGTCGCGCAGTTCACCGAGCTCACGCAACTCGAGCGGGGAGAATTTTGCTTGCGCCGGACCTCGACGGCCGAATACATGCACATCGGTAATCGGCGAGGATTTCAGCCCCTGGTACACGTTGTCGGGAATCTCCGTCGGCAACAGATCGTCGGGATGCTTGATGAGCATTCTCGCGACATCCAGCGCTACGTTTCCGTTTCCGATGACGGCGGCCGACTCGGCTTGCAACGGCCAGGTGCGCGGAACATCCGGATGTCCGTCAAACCAGCTCACGAAATCAGCTGCACCGAAGCTGCCGCGCGCGTCCATCCCCGGTATCTTCAGCGCTGCGTCTTTGATCGCGCCGGTGGCAAAGATGACGGCGTTGTAGTGGCGCTTCAGGTCGTCAAGCGTGATGTCGACGCCGTAGCGCACATTTCCGAAGATGCGAATGTCTCCCCGATCGAGCACCTCACGCAGCGCCGTAATGATGCCCTTGATGCGTGGGTGATCGGGTGCGACCCCGTATCGCACGAGCCCGTAGGGCGCCGGAAGGTGTTCAAAAAGGTCGATCGAAACGTCGAAATCTTTCTCCGCCTTCAGCACAATGTCAGACGCGTAAATACCAGCAGGACCGGCGCCGACAACGGCGAGACGAAGTTTCGACACGAAAAAATCCTAGTCAGTGCGCGCGACGACGTGTTCCGCGAACAGGTTCAACGCCGTGCGAACCGGACCATTCGGAAGTGCCTCGAGTCCGGCGAGCGCCTGCGCAGCCCAACGGCGCGCTTCATCGCGAGTGGCTTGAGTCACCGGGTGCGCAAACAGTTCTGCCGTCACGGACTCGAGTTGAGCATCCGTGCCATCATCCGAAGCGGCTTCACGGATGCGCTGTTGCAGATTTCGCGCCTCGGGGTCGGCCACGGCGGCCTGGGCGAGCAAGAGGGTCGGCAGCGTCGGCACTCCCGCGCGCAAGTCGGTGCCCGCCTTTTTGCCTGTCCCATCGGACATCGGCGCGAGGTCGATGACATCGTCGGCGAGCTGGAACGCAACGCCGATTTTTTCTCCGAAGTTGACGAGCGGTTCTTCAAACTCGGCCGGTCCGTTGGAGTAGCGAACACCGGCCCGTGCGGCGGCCGAGATGAGCGATCCGGTTTTGTCGCTCAGCACTCGAAGATAGTGCGCGACAGCATCTTCGCCCGGCTGCGGTCCGACGGTTTCGTGCATTTGACCGATGCACAGTCGTTCGAAGGTTTCGGCCTGCAAGGCCATTGCACGCTCACCGAGGCGCGACATCATCGTGCTCGCGCGGGAAAAGAGAAGATCTCCGGTGAGTATCGCCACGGAGTTGCCCCAGACGATGTGAGCAGACGGCACGCCGCGTCGGAGGGGCGCTTCATCCATCACATCGTCGTGATACAGCGACGCAAGGTGCGTGAGCTCGATGGCGGCTGCCGCGAGAGTGACATCGTCATTGAGACCGTCACCGAGTTGCGCCGTAATGATGGCAAGGGTCGGGCGCATTCGCTTACCCCCTGCGTCGAGCAGGTACCGGCCGGTGGCGTCGGCAACGTCGTCAGCGAACGCGACGTTTCGAGCAATCTCGGCTTCGATAGTCGGAACACCGGCCTCAACTTCGGCGGCCAGGCCCTTGAGCGCGGGCACGCCGGTGAGCCGATCGCGCAGACTGAAACGGGAAGGGCTCACAGTGACCAGCCTAGAGTGGCTTGATACCCCGGTGCATCGCCACGATGCCTCCGGTGAGGTTGCGATAGGCCACCTTGGTGAACCCGGCCGCGCGAACCCAGGAGGCGAGAGTCTTCTGGTCTGGCCATGCCGCAATTGACTCGGCGAGGTAGGTATAGGCGTCCGTGTTGGTGCTCGACAGCTTTGCAAAAACGGGCATGACTCCCCGCAAGTACGTCGAATACGCTGCGGCGAAAATACCGTTGACCGGTTGTGAGAACTCGGTGATCACGATGCGTCCTCCGGGTTTGAGCACGCGAAACATCTCGGCGAGGGCCTTTTGGGGGTCGAGTACGTTGCGCAAGCCAAAGCTGATGGTGGCGGCGTCAAATTCAGAATCAGAAAACGGCAGAGCCATCGCGTCAGCGTGCACCCATTCGATCAACGCGTTACTCGCGTGACGCCGTTGGCCCTCTGCGAGCATCCCGGCAGAAAAGTCGGCTGCAACCACGTGCGCACCAGATTTCGTCAGGGCGACACTCGACGTGCCGGTTCCCGCCGCGAGATCGAGGATGCGCTCTCCGGTTTGCGGGTTGACGGCGCGCGTGGTGTGGATTCGCCAGAGTGCGGAATTGCCACCTGAAAGCAACGCATTCGTGCGGTCATAGCCGGAAGCAACCTCATCAAACATTGCCGAAACCTCGGCGGGCTTCTTGCTCAAATCGGCGGATCCCATGGGCTCAGTCTAGTAATGCGGTTCCCGCGTAGGCTGAGCGAGTGGATGACTCGATCGCTCCCCACCTCGTGGTGCAGACCGTGCCGTTGGCGTCGGCACCACCGCTGACCGAGGTGCTCGACCGGGACGCACCATTGGTGTGGCGTCGTCGCGGGGCAGGCATCGTGGGGTACGGCGAAGTTCGACGACTGACGTTGCACGGCCCGTCACGTTTGGCCGATGCGGCGCGGGCCTGGCGCACCCTGTCGCGCAGTGCCGTCATCACCAACACCGTCGGAGTCACCGGCACGGGTCTTGTCGCTTTTGGGGCTTTCGCCTTTGCCGACCACTCCTCGGCGACGAGCGTGCTCATCGTGCCCCGGGCCATCATCGGACGACGTGATGGCACGACGTGGTTGACGCTTATCCGTGAATCACACGAACCCGAGTCGACCGAGTCACCGGAATCGATTGCTGCGCGCCTGATGTCGGTTGACCCCATCGAATCGCGCCCGAGTGTGACGTTTTCCGCTGGCGCGCAATCGCCCGACGGGTACCGTCAGTCCGTTGCCACGGCCATCGCACGCATTAGATCGGGTGAGGCAAGCAAAGTCGTTCTCGCACGCGATGTGCAGGGCGGTTTCACTCCCGGGGCTGATCTGCGCGGGCTGGTGATTGATCTCGCGCAGGGGTATCCCGATTGCTGGACTTTCTCCATCGACGGGCTCATCGGCGCGAGTCCCGAAACTCTCGTGGCCGTGGCGGCCACAACTGTCAACGCTCGAGTTCTCGCCGGCACGGCGGCCCGCGGAAAAGACCCCCACGGCGACCTCGATGCGGCAACGGCGCTGGCCACGAGCACCAAAGATCTCGATGAACACGCGTTCGCGGTTCGATCGGTGGTCGATTCCTTGACACCGCTGACGGCAACCCTGCGCGCGAGCGATCCCTATACGCTCAAGCTTCCCAACGTGTGGCACATTGCCACCGACATCTCCGGAACACTGGCAGAGGGAACGTCGTCACTCGACTTGGTCGAAGCGCTGCACCCGACCGCGGCGGTCGCCGGAACCCCCACTCGCGAGGCCCTGGCCCTCATCCGCGAACTGGAACCGTTCGATCGAGGACGCTACTCCGGCGCCGTGGGCTGGGTGGGGGCGAATGGTGACGGCGAATGGGCAGTAGCACTGCGGTGCATGCAGGTCGAGACGCTGCCGGACGGCTCACAACGGGTGACGGCACACGCCGGCGCCGGTGTTGTCATCGATTCGAGTCCGGACAGCGAGCTGGTTGAAACGACGATGAAGTTTCGTCCGATAGTGGATGCGCTGACCCCGATCGACTGACTCTTCAACACGTCGATCGCCTCGGCACTACCGCTCGAGTACGACCTCGACCAACTCCGGGCCGCCCCCTGCGCCAATGAGCGCCGCTTCGAGCTCGCCCATGTTTGTTACGCGCACGTAAGCCCAACCATACGCGCGAGCGAGTTCGCCAAAGTCAACGTTGTGGGGTGTGAACATCACCCGATCAAACGTTGCCGAATCCGAGGTGAGCGCCACTTCGAGTTGGTCGAATATGCTGCCGCCCCCGTCATTGCCCACAATCACCTGAATGCGAGGCCGTGTCTCACCCGTCGGAAAGAGCATCGATCCGGCGTCGTGCAACGCGGCAACATCCCCGAGTACGACTCGTGTCAGGGCGGGCTGTGCCGCAAGTGCAATGCCGATGGCGGTCCCAATGTTGCCGTCGATTCCGGAGAGTCCCCGATTCGCGTGCACCGCAATCTTCTTCCCCGGCACGGTCGCATCGGCGACACGAATGAGACGGGATGCCCCCAACACGAGCCGATCGTGCGGCCACGTCGCCCGCCACACCGCCGACACGAGAAGTTCGCGCGTGACCGGGGCGCGAGCGGCGGCAACTTCCGCCTGGAGAAAGGCACGCTGGTCGCTCGCCGAGCGGGAACGCGCGGTGTCCACGTCGGGCGCACGAGCCGCCGGACTCATCTGTGCCAGCGTCTCGTCATGTTCGGCTTGGGCAGCCCGGTCCCAGCGCTGCCATGCGCGAAGCCAGTCCAGAGGCGGTTCGTGCGGAAACTGCGGGTCGGTGGTCACCAGGTCAAAGAATCGGTCCTCGTTTCCTCGCGCCACCCGGATCACATCCAGTCCCGGGCGTTCGAGCAACGCGGGTACCTGCCGGGACAGTGTCGGATGCCCAAACACAATCACTCGCCTAACCTCACCACCGAGCGCACTTTCTTCGAGGGCCGCTCGATAATGGACAATCACATTTCTCCCGAAGCGCGCCCCACTCGACACCTCGGCAATGAGTGGCCACGCGCACGCGTGCGCGACTCGCTCGGCGACCGGACCGGCGTCCGCACCTGCGATCACGACTGTGTGCTGAGCGGTGGACGCGTCCCACACGGGATCCGTCGTGTCGTCGTCAGCCTCTGGAGATATGAATTCCACGCGAGCGACGGATGCGCGCGCCGCGCGTGCCCGTTCGAGCACGACATCATCTACCGAACTGGAGAGTGGCTCGACGAATTGAAGATTGACGTGTACCGGTCCGCGAGTCCCGCCCATCGCCCGCGCCATCGCTTCCGCGGCGATGCGCGCGTACTCGAGGACGACGGAGGTTGCTTCGGGTGGTGCCACGTCGAATTCAAAGCGCACGAACGACGCAAACATGCCGGGTTGAATCGTGGTCTGATTCGCGCCCGTGCCACGCAATCGGGCTGGTCGATCGGCCGTGAGGGCGATCATGGGGATGCCCGCGTGATGCGCCTCCACAATCGCGGGAAGCAGGTTAGCCACAGCGCTTCCGGAGGTCGTGATGAGTGGAGCCGGGCGACCCGATTCCACGGCCAGTCCCAGTGCGAGGAAGGCCGCGGCACGCTCGTCGAGGCGAACGTGGAGTCGCACGTCACCCGATTGGGCAAGCGCCGCGACCGTGAGAGCGAGCGCCTGAGACCGAGCACCCGGACTCACCACGAAGTCCGTCACTCCGGCGCCGATCAAGGTTCCAACGAGTTCCGCCGCGGCGAGCATCGCGGGGGCGGGAGTCATGACTTGTCTGTCTCGTCGTCCGGTTTGGGAATACGGAGGTTGCGCAAAAAGTCGGGGTCGTCATCCGGCGCAATCGGTCCACGACGCCCCGGACCGCCCCGACCGTTGCGGCCTCCTCGCGATCCGCGACCGATAAAGAACCACAGCAACGGGCCGACGACAGGAACAAGCACGATTAAGACGACCCACACGCCCTTGGGAACACCTCGGACGCGAAGCCGGTCAGAGAAGGCGACGTCAACGACGGCAAACACCGTGAGGGCGACCGCAACCACAATTGCGATGACAAGAAAGCGAGTCATGTGACGAGTCTACGAGCGCGTCGAACACTGAGTTAGCGCGAATACACTGGTGCCCGTGACAGACAACAATTCTTCGACAGCCGATTCTGCCTCACCAGAGCCGCCCGCGCGACAGGCGCGCAACCCGTGGGTGAGTTACGTGGTGTGGCGTCTGGTCTTCTTTCTTGTGCCCTTCGCCGTGATTCTTCCGCTCGCCCTGTCGACAAACATGGATCCGCCGCTCGCCGGCCTCATCTCCGCCGTGATGGCGTCACTTCTGGGTCTGAGTCTGTCCTACCTCTTTTTGAGCCGACGGCGTGATGCGGTTGCCGGCGCACTCGCGCATGCGCGCGCCAACCGTGGCAAGAAAAACGTGGATGAGTCTCACGAGGACAGCGTCATCGATCAGTCGTGAACGACGACGCCGTCACAACATCACCCGGTCACATTCGTCGCAGATTCGTGCACGCGCCTCACATAACGAAGCCAAGACCCAACAAGACCGCATAGGCAATCGCCAAGAAGCTGGTCAGCTGCAGGGCCAGGATGTACTCCCGAGCGGAACGGGCCGTGGCCACGATGAGGCAGACCGGAATCGCACCGAGAAGCAAGAACAGTGCGAACGACGCCACCGGGTAGAGGATTCCCACCATGCCAACGATGACAAAAGGCACCGCGACGAACAGGATGAACACGACGGTGGCGGCGGGCTTGCCCATACGCACGGCGAGCGTTTTTTTGCCAGAGAGCTTGTCCGTGTCGATGTCACGGATGTTGTTGACCATCAGCACCGCACAGGCGAGTAGCCCCGAGCCCACGCCGGCCGCGAGCCCCTCCAGCGTGAACGCCTTCGACTGCACAAACGCCGTGCCCACCGTTGCGACGAGCCCAAAGAAAATGAACACAAACAGCTCGCCGAATCCCGAGTATCCGTACGGACGTTTGCCACCGGTGTAGAACCAGGCAGCGAGGATGGCCGCCACGCCCACCGCGGGAAGCCACCAGATTTGCGTCAGCAGCGTGATCACAAGCCCATCGAGCGCCGCGAGTCCGAAAAACGCAAGGGCGACCGCGCGCACTCGCGCCGGGCTGGCAGAGCCGGACCCGGTGAGACGACCGGGGCCCACACGGTGCGCATCCGTGCCCCGTACCCCGTCGCTGTAGTCGTTGGCGAAATTAACGCCAATCTGCAAACTCAGAGCCAAAATGAGACATAGCAGGGCAAGAACAGGGTTGAACGAATCGGTGACCGTTGCCACGGCCGAACCAAGAAGGACAGGTGCGATTGCGAGTGGCAATGTGCGCGCTCGTGCTCCCTGTACCCACGACACTTTCGTCGGACGAACGTGCTGAGACGGCTGGGGGCGACCCGATTGTCGGGATCGGGACCGGGCTGTGGCTGCGTGCCGTTTTTTTGCGTGCTTCTTCGTCGTCACAAGAAGAGAGACTACCGACGGAGGGATGCCGTCAGTGCTCGTGTGTCTGGCTTGCCATTGTCGTTTCGCGGCAACGGCCCAAAAACGATGACGTCTGGAACGCACACATGTCCCAGTGCAGACTCAATGGCACGTTCAACGTCGGGGCGACTGACAACCACGCCGGGGAGACATTCGATTCCCAAAACTGGCCGCTGCCCCCACTCTTCGTTCGGAATAACCGCAGCGGCACAATCTGCTACACCGGGCACTGCGCGCACGACGTCTTCGATGCCGACAAGGGAAATCTTGATTCCGCCGGAAATAATGACGCGATCCCGCCGACCGGTCACCCGAACGGCCTCTCCCGCAAAGGCTCCCGTGACCTCGAATTCACCCGCATCGTCCGTACGATACCAGCGCTCGCCATCGAGTTCTGTGAAACGTGCCCGCGTTTGCGCCTCGTCGGGCGTGCCATCAGCATGCTCGTACCCCACGGCGAGTGTCGACCCGCCGATCCATATCTCACCGGAAATAATCCGCACCTTCGACCCCTCGAGTGGGGATCCGTCATACACAACGCCGCCACAGGTCTCGGTCGCACCGTACGTGACGACAATCTTCCACCCCAGCTCCCGCGCGCGTGCAAGGAGCTGATCGGCTGAGGCCTGACCGCCGACAAGAATGGCATCGAGTGTTGCAACCGAGGTGCGAACGTCCTCATCGTATTGGGCACCGTCGACGAGGCGAGCGAGTTGAACCGGAACGAGCGAACTGTATCGGCGCGCCCCCGTCATCAGATTGACGCACGCGGCGAAATCCCGAGCGGTGAAATGCCCTTCGGGCATCACCACGGGCTCGGTTCCGGCAATGGCCGAGCGCACGAGCACATTCGCGCCGGCAATGTAGGTCGTGGGAAGGGCGAGAAGCCACTGGCCCGGTCCACCGAGTCGGGCGTGCGATGCCTCCGCACTCGCTCGCAACGCCCCCGATGAGATTCGAACGCGTTTTGTCTCGCCCGTGGTGCCCGAGGTTTCGATGAGCACGCCCAAGCCGGGAGCTCCCGGCACGCCGACGGCTCGTCTTGCGTCATCGACCGTTGAAATCATTCGCACGCGCGATCGTGAGTTAGAAATGCCACGGGAATGAGGACCAATCGGGGTCACGTTTTTCTAAGAACGCGTCTCGACCTTCCACGGCCTCGTCGGTGCCGTAGGCCAACCGAGTTGCCTCACCGGCAAACACCTGCTGCCCGACAAGACCGTCGTCGACCGCATTGAAGGCAAACTTGAGCATGCGAATCGCCGTGGGTGACTTCGTCAAGATTGTGCGGGCCCACTCGATTGCCGTTGCTTCAAGCTCGTGGTGAGGCACAACGGCATTCACCGCCCCCATCTCGTAAGCGCGATTCGCGTCATACTCTCGAGCGAGAAAGAAAACCTCTCGGGCAAACTTCTGACCGACCTGTCGAGCAAAGTATGCACTGCCATAGCCTGCGTCAAACGAGCCGACATCGGCATCGGTCTGCTTGAAGCGGGCGTGCTCTTCGCTCGCAATGCTGAGATCGCACACCACGTGCAAGGAATGGCCACCTCCCGCAGCCCATCCGGGAATGACGGCAATAACGACTTTGGGCATAAACCGAATCAGGCGCTGCACTTCGAGAATGTGCAGTCGCCCGGCGCCCGCCGCGGCGGTGCCCTGCGGGGTCGACCCGTCTGCGTATTCGTAGCCTGCGCGTCCACGAATGCGCTGATCACCCCCGGACGAAAAAGCCCACCCACCGTCTTTGTCACTCGGACCATTTCCGGTCACCAAGACGACGCCAATCCGTGCATTTTGACGCGCGTCATCGAGGGCGCGGTAGAGCTCATCGACCGTGTGCGGACGAAACGCGTTTCGAACTTCGGGACGGTTGAACGCCACCCGGGCAATGCGTCCGTCTCGCGAATGGTGGTACGTCACGTCGGTCATGGCATCAAAACCGGGCACGTCCGCCCAGACGTCGGGGTCAAAAATCGCACTCACCTGCTGCGTCATGCCTCCAGCCTACGCGCGTAGTGCAAACTAGCGAGGTGACGCCAACTCTCGACGAATTGCTGGATTGCGCGCATGTGGTGACCCTGCGCCTCGCGGCTCCTTTTCGCGGAATCGTCGTTCGCGAGGCGTTACTTCTGCAGGGCAGCGTTGGTTGGAGTGAGTTCAGCCCCTTCGACGACTATTCCGATACGGAGAGCGCGTCGTGGTTACGTGCGGCAATCGAATTTGGGTGGTCACGGGATCACGACCCGGCAGGCGACCAAGCGCAACGCATCCGGGTCAACGCGACGGTGCCCGCCGTATCGCCCGAACGAGTCGGTGACATTCTGAGCCGTTTTCGTGGATGCCGTACCGTGAAAATCAAAGTTGGTGGCCCCTCCACCACGCTCGCTGATGATGTCGCGCGGGTTCGAGAAGTGAGACGACGAATGGGACCGGAAGGGCGCGTTCGTGTGGATGCAAATGGGGCTTGGAACGTGGACGAAGCCGAACACGCGTTGCACGCACTTGCCGAATTCGATTTGGAGTACGTCGAGCAACCGTGCGCGAGCATCGCGGAACTCATCGACCTGCGCAATCGCACGCAGTACATGGGCATCCCCATTGCCGCTGACGAGAGTGTGCGACGTGAGAGCGATCCCCTCGAGGTTGCACGCGCGGGGGCGGCGGACATCCTTGTCATCAAGGCACAACCCCTCGGTGGAATCTCACGGGCATTGCAGCTTGTTCGCGAAGCACAACTTCCTGCCGTCGTGTCCAGTGCTCTGGAAACCTCGGTAGGCATCGCCATGGGGGCTCATCTGGCGGCGCGTCTGCCCGACTCAGAATTTGACTGTGGACTCGGCACCGCGGCGCTTCTGCTCGACGACGTGACGGATTCCCCACTCGTGCCCGACGAGGGATACATCGACGTCGTGCGACCTCAGGTGAATCCCGATCTTCTGGCTCGGCACGGCGCGTCAACCGAACGAACGGCATGGTGGCTTGAGCGTCTTCGCCGCGTGTACGCCCTCCTCTGAGAGAGCTCGAGCGCAATCGCCGGGACGCTGATTGTGGCTTAGGAGAGCCCGCTGTAGGCGTGTAGCCCTTTGAAGAAGATGTTCACCACGGTGAAGTTGAAGATGACGGCGGCAAATCCAATCATGGCGAGAACAGCCGATCGCGACCCCTTCCACCCCCGTGTGGATCGGGCATGCAGGTATCCGGCAAAAATGGTCCAAATGATGAAGGTCCAGACCTCTTTGACGTCCCAACCCCAGTAGCGCCCCCACGCTTTTTCTGCCCAGACGGCACCTGCGATGAGAGTGAACGTCCACAGAACGAAGCCCACGATGATAAGCCGGTAAGCAAAATTTTCCAAGGTGACCGAATTCGGCAGCCGGCTGAGCCACGCCCAGCGAGTGGCTTGCTGTGCCGTGGTCGCGCGCTCGCGCCGTTCCTGGAGGAGCTGGGCCAAGGAGAGAGCGAATCCGAGCGCAAAAAAACCGGTCGCCAGAGTCGCCACAAACACGTGGATGACCAGCCAGTACGACTGAAGCGCAGGGGGCAACGGGACGACTTCGACGTAATACCGAGTTGCCGAGATACCGAGCGCGAGCAGCACGAAGCCGGTGATGAACGCTCCAAGGTAGCGAACGTCCCACTTGAGGTTCACAACCAGGAACACCAACATCATCATCAAAGTTCCGGTCATCGCAAACTCATACATGTTCGCCCACGGAACACGACTTGCGGCCAGACCCCGCAATGCGGTCGCAACAACCTGGAGCGCGAATCCCAGCCACGTGATGCTTAACCCAATGCGGGCGAGCCGAAGCCGTTCGGGTGCCAGCCCCGACAAGTCAAGAGTGAACAGGATGAACGCAACGGCGTACAGCCCCATAGCCGAGTACAGCGACAGCACGGAGAACTGCGAAAACGTATCGGTCATGGGGGTAATCCTAAGTTCCCAACTCGGTTCTCAATTCCGTGACGAGCTCGGCGACCCGCGCGTCGAGGGTCGGATCATCGTTGCGTGCCAGCGCCCCCACCTCAACCGACGACCCCTTCACGGAAATCCAGACCCGTCGACGCGGAATAAAGAGTGAAAACAGCAACGAGCCCAGCGACGTGAGCGCGAAGAACAGCACCCACCCCTGGGCCGGGTCTTTGTGAATGTCTAGCGAGACAAACTTCTTGACGCCGTCGAAGGTCACGCTGCCCAGTCCTTCGGGTAGCTCAACCGTCTCGCCCGGACGGAGCTCGAGTGACGAGAGCTGTGTCTTTTGTCCCGTCAACTTCGTCATCTTCGACGTATCTAAGGCGTAAACCGAGCGGGGTACCCCGTCATTCAGGCCGAGGTCCCCCTTCCACACGTTGAACGTCAGCATCGGATCAACCAAATCGGGGTACATGGAAAAAAACGCGCCCGAGTGCCCTTGACTGACGGTGGGGTAGAAAAATCCCACGAGGCCGAGCTGCTCAGAAAGCCCGTCGGGAAGCTTCACCACGCCAACCGACGTGAGGTTCTTGTCTTGCGGCAAGAACGGAATGGTGTCGGCAAACACGACTCGCCCATCGGGATCACGAACGGTCACCTGGGGTGCGTATCCGTTACCGAGAAGGTAAATGTCGGTGTCACCCAAACGCAACGGGTCGTTCACCTTGATGACCGCCTTTTCGGGCGCCTGATCCTTGCGTTGCACCGTGACATCGGCCGTGTAATCGGTCGGCTGCCCGATGGCGTTGGGGTTTTTCTCTTCGTACACGGTGGTGAATGAGTCGAGTCGCACCGTATACGGAGTGAGAGAGGATGCGTCGAAGAACCGCCCCGGACTAAACGTGTCGTAGGCGAGCAGGGTGTTCGCAAAGGCTTGCCCTTCGTAGATCACGCGTTGCCCAGTGAACCCGCCTCCACTCCCCACTCCGACCGTCACGAGGACTCCGACGAGTGCGGCGTGAAAGACGAGATTTCCCGTCTCCCGCGCATAGCCTCGTTCCGCAGACAAAGTGCGTCGATCCGGAGTGTCATAAGGGGCGACGCGATATCCGCGTCGCCGGAGGAGCGCACGCGCCCTCTCCATGACGAGCTCTTCTTTGGCACTGGTGACGAAAGAGTCGTGTGCTGGCAATCGAGCGAAATTTGATGGCGTTCGGGGCGGGGCGCTGCGTAACGCATTCCAGTGGTATGCCACACGCGGAACGACGCAGCCAATCAAGGAGATAAAAAGAAGAAGGTAAATCGCTGAGAACCAGGCCGATGCATAGACGTCAAATAGCTGAAAAGCGTCGAGAACGGGGGCCAGGTTTTTATTGTTGGCGAAGTAGGCCGTCACTCCGTTGGGGTCGGACGAACGCTGCGGGAAAAGCGACCCGGGAATTGCCGCAATGGCCAGGAGCAGGAGCAACAGGAGCGCCGTGCGCATGCTCGTGAGCTGCCGCCAAAACCAGCGAAACCACCCGACCAGTGAGAGTCGTGGATTCATGACGTCGTCAGATTGCGGGGACATATGACCCCATCATCGCTTGCAGGTTGGCCATCAATATCGACCAGAGACCCGTCACCATGAGCACACCGACGGCGATGAGTACGACGCCGCCGGCGATGTTGATGGCGCGGATGTGCCGTCGGAGCACCCCGAGTGTCCGCGTTGCCCAGGCGAATCCGAGTGCGACGAGCACAAACGGCAAGCCGAGACCCACGCAATAGCTCAGCGCCAAGATTGCCCCCCGACTCGGTGAGGCGCCGTCGAGACTCAACGCAAACACAGCGGCGAGAGTCGGCCCGATGCAGGGTGTCCAGCCCAAGCCAAAAACTGCCCCGAGCACAGGTGCACCAATCAGACCCGTTGTCGGTCGGATAGGCAATTTTGCCGTGCGCTGAAAACGCGAAAACAGTCCAACAAAAACCAACCCCAGCAGTATGACCACGAGACCGAGCACGCGGGTGACCAGATCGAGCCATGGTCGAATTGCCGCCCCGGCGGCCCCGAACAGCACACCGAAACTGATGAAAATCACGGAAAAACCGAGAACAAAGAGAACGGCACCCAGCACCACCCGACCGCGACGCGCACCGAGGGACGATTCACCCGCAAATCCACTGACGTAGCCGAGGTACCCGGGTACCAGGGGCAAAACGCAGGGAGACGCGAACGACACGAAGCCGGCTGCGACGGCCACGAGAACAGCGAGCCAGAGACTGCCTGCGAAGACGACGTCACCCATGAGTCACTTTTCGTTTGCGATGTCGGTGACGAGGGTCGTCAAGATAGAAACGTCGGCGAGAGCACCAAGAATGCGTGCGGCCACACGACCCTGACGGTCGAGGACGAGAGTTGTCGGAACGGCATTGGGAGGCACGTTCGTGGAAAACGCAAGCTGCGCACCACCTTCCGTGTCAATAATGCTCGGGTAAGTTACGCCGAATTCCTTGTTGAAGGTCGCGACCGTTTCTGCTTGATCACGCACGTTGATGCCAACGAAATGTGCGCCAGTAGCTGATGTTGATTCGGCCGCGCGTTCAAGAAGAGGAGCTTCTTGCCGGCACGGCGCGCATCCCGCGTACCAAAAATTGACGACCGTGACGTTGCCCGCAAATGAACTCGAATCAATCGCACGTCCGGATTGATCGATGCCCGAAAAAATGACCGGCTCGCCGCGATTCTCGGGGACGATTTCGGTAATCGAGCCATCACCCGCGATGTAATTCTTACCCGACCCAGCACGATATTGCTCGGCCAATGGATCGCTCGCGCACGCGGACAACGTCAGGAGCGAAAGAGAGAGGGCGGCAGCCCCGAGGGCAACATGAACCCGACGGCTTCGACTGCTACCAAACCTCTCCAGGCCCATCACACCGCACCCACGTCAATCGAGTCACCGGCAAGTTCGGCCGCCGGCTCGACGTAGCCCACAATCTGCAATCCACGAGAGGGGTCAGCACGGTTGAGCCACTCCAACGTCGTGATGCTCGAGAGCGAACATTCGCGACGACCCGGGAAGTGAGCCAGCGATTTGTGCGAAAGGTGACGGTTGACCATCCAAATCGGAAGTTGGTGACTCACAAGCACAACATCGCCGTCCTCGACGGAATGTGCCGCGTCGAGGATCGCCGCCATCATTCGGTTCACGATGGAGAGATACGGTTCACCCCAACTTGGACGCCACGGGTTCACGAGATACTTCCAAAATTTCGGATTCATCCAAGCTGCTTCGCGCCCTCGCATGTGTCGGCCCTCGAAGGCATTGAAGGGTTCAATGATTCGCTCATCCACGGTGATATCGAGGCCCAGTGCTAAAGCGATGGGCTCCGCCGATTCCCGTGTGCGCTGCAACGGAGACGCAACGAGTTTAGAAAATGTTCGGTCACGCCCAGCGAGATTCGTCGCGGCAAGCGTCGCCATGCGCATTCCTTTTTCAGACAGGCCAAATCCCTGAATGCGACCATAAAGTACGCGATCGGGATTGAACACCTCGCCGTGACGCACGAGATGAATGTGACGGGCCACCATGCGTCAAGTCTACGGACGGGGTGACGGGGGATTTCCCGACCCTCGCGCTGAGTAAACTTGGGCGCTATGACCGCGCGCACGCTGATTTCAGAACTCTCCCGCACACCCGAAGGCGAAGTGACCGTTGCCGGATGGGTCGACACCGTACGGGACCAAAAAAAGGTTCAGTTCGTGGTGTTGCGAGACGAATCTGGAGCAGCTCAGCTCGTGCATCCGCGGCCCGACGACGTCGATCCACTCGCCGATGTCATCAGTGGGCTCGCCGCCGGAACACACGTTCGCGTCACAGGCGAGTTAAAGCTCGATGAGCGCGTCAAGCTGGGCGGGCTGGAGATCAAGATTGCGACACTCGAGATTGTGACGGCCGCAATTGCCGAAACACCGATTGCCGCCGATTCGAGCATTGATAAGCGAATGGACTGGCGCTTCCTCGACTTGCGCCACCCGCGCAACAACCTCATCTTCCGCATTGAGACAACTCTCGAGCACGCCATGCGCACCTATTGGATCGAGCACGGTTTCATCGAGTTGCACACGCCCAAGCTCATGGCGAGCGCTTCCGAGTCAAACGCCGAACTCTTCGAGCTCGACTACTTCGAGACCACGGCGTACTTGGCTCAGAGTCCCCAGTTTTTCAAGCAAATGGCACAATCCGCAGGATTCGGCAAGATTTTTGAGATTGGCCCTGTCTTTCGTGCGGATCCCTCCTTCACGTCACGGCACGCAACGGAGTTCATTTCCGTTGACACCGAGATCAGCTGGATTGACAGCCACGAGGATGTCATGAAAATGCAGGAAGAACTTCTCGTGGCCGCGATTTCGGCGGTGAAAGAAAAACATGGTGACGAGATAAAGGAACTCTTCGACGTTGATGTCGTCGTCCCGACGATTCCGTTTCCGCGCATCCCGCTAGCGGAAGCAAAGCGCATCGTTGCCGAACGGGGGTACGAAGTACCTCGTGCGGATGACGACATGGACCCGGAGGGCGAACGCCAGATTGCGGCATACGTTGCCGAAACCTTTGGTCACGAGTTCGTGTTCCTCACCGACTACGCCTCGTCGATTCGCCCGTTCTACCACATGCGTCGTGAGGGTGATCCGACCATCACAAACAGCTACGACCTCATCTGGCGGGGAACCGAAATCACTACGGGAGCACAGCGCGAGCACCGTGTCGAGATTCTGGAATCTCAGGCGCGGGAAAAGGGTCTCGACCCCGCGGAGCTGGAGTTTTATCTCGACTTTTTCCGCTACGGAGTTCCTCCCCATGGCGGCTTCGGCATGGGCTTACAACGGGTCATGATGCTGTTGCTGCACCAGCCCAACCTCCGCGAGGTGACTTACCTCTTTCGAGGACCGAATCGACTCGCGCCCTAGAGCGCGCCGAGTTCCTCGAGCTTGCTCCGCAAATCGGCATCCGAGGGCTCGACGGCGAACGTGCCGTCAGGGAACGAAATGACGGGGATGTTCTTGCGCCCCGCGATCGCCTGCGCAACTTCAGCCGCCTCAGGGTGTGCCTCGAGGTCGACATAGTCGTACTCCACCTCGTGACCATCGAGGAACGCCTTCGACCGGCGGCAGTCGCCGCACCATTCAGCGCCGTACATCGTGATTTTCTGTGCTTCGGGAGTCGTCATGCGACCATTCTAAAGACACACAGGCTCCGTCGCGCGACTATTGTTCTAGGCTCACGCTAGGCTGAGGACCATGCATATTGTTGATTTCCTCTGGGACTTTATCCTCATTTTCCTGTTCATCGCCTACTTCATGATTCTCATCAACATCGTGACGGATCTGTTCAGCGACCACGACCTGAGCGGTGGTGCGAAAGCACTGTGGATCATCCTGCTCATTGTCACGTGGTGGCTTGGAGCGCTGATTTACCTCATCGTGCGCGGTGGCGGAATGGCTCAACGTCGTCAGGCCATGATTGCGGCCGCCCAGAAGCAACAAGAGGACTACATCCGGAATGTTGCGGGTACCAGCCACACCGATGAAATCGCGAAAGCGAACGACCTGCTCAAGTCAGGCGCCATTAGCCAGGCTGAATTCACGGCTCTCAAGAAGAAAATCCTGGCCGGTAAGTAGCCACCTGTTTTCTTGACATCGAGAAAACGCCGAAACTAAGAAACACCGCCCGCTCCCATCCGGGAGCGGGCGGTGTTTTGTTGCCTAAAGAATGCGCGCGAGCGCCGTCTTCACCCCACCGCGATCCTCACCGCGACCCCGATTCGCACTTGAGAGTGCAAGGACCCTGCCCGAAGAAATCACGACAGCGCTCTCATCAGGCGATGCCGGTCAATCCGCCAGAAGTTGTGGACCTGGCCGTCGATGAGAAGCACCGGAATTTGATCCGAATACATTCGCTGAGCATCCGGGTCAATGTCGATATCAATCTCCGTGAGAACACGAGTGCCCGGCAAGTCCCTCAGCTCGGCCAAGACCGATGTCACGACGACTCTGGCGTCATCGCACAAATGACAGCCCGAGCGCCCAATCAGGGTAAGCGAATGTTCAGCCACGCTCAGGGATTCGCGGGGGTCGCAAAAAGAATGTGATCGACGACCGCTTCAATGAGCTCGGTCCATTTATTCGGATCGACTTTCTCCGGACTAATATCGTCGACGACCCGCCCCAGCGTATACGCCTGGATGAACACAGCCATAGCCATCGGATCTACCGAGGAATTGACCCAGCCGCGTTCTTGCGCGCGTTGAATGAGGCTTCGAAACACCTCGGTCATGCGAGCCTGCTCAACACCGAGAACAGCCTGGAAGCGCGGGTTGAATCCGGCAAGACCGAATGCGCGAGCTCGTTCGAGTCGATTCAGTCTGCGGTTGGCGCCCTGCGATGCCGCCGTGATGGCTCGCACTCCCTCACGAATATCCTCACCCGACGAAGCGGTGACAAAAATGTTTTCGATGGCCTCAGCCGACTCCGTGACCCACTGAGTGATTCGGTAAGCCAAGCCGGTTTCGTAAAGTTGCTCGAAATCCTCGAAGTGGTGATACAGCGACCCCCGCGAGACACCGGAGCGGGAAAGAACCTCCTCGACCGTTACGTGCTCGGGGTCGGGTCCATCCAGCATCTCCACCATCGTGAGCAGAAGTTTTTCCCGCGTTGGGTGCATGGCTGCTTTCGACATTGTGTCAGTCTACCGAAGGCAAAAAATTCGCAACGGATGCGGTGGTGACAAAGAAAGAGCGCCACCCGTCAGGGGTAACGCTCTTGCGTTGCGCGCGACGACGTGCGCCGCGACGGCAACTACTTCTTGTTGCGACGCTGGTGGCGTGTCTTTCGAAGCAACTTACGGTGCTTCTTTTTCGCCATGCGCTTGCGACGCTTTTTGATGACGGAACCCACGAAAACCTCACAGGATAAACGGACCGGACAAACGCCCGGAGAGACAGGCTAGAAAAGCCTTGGGCGAGTCTAGCGGATTATCGCCACGGTGCCTTTGCGGCGAATTCGGCCAGGGCACCACCGAAGTCTCGCGCGCGTCGACGGAGCATCTCTTGCGTCCCCGTCTCGCGCGGGAGGAATTCGGAGAGCCACGCCTCAGCCGATCGAAGGGGATCGACATTCAGGCGATACAGACGGTGCTGACCGTCTTCTCGAACAGTCACCAAGTGCGCATCACGCAAGACCTTGAGTTGCTTGGAAACCGTCGGTTGCGACAGACCGGTGGCGGCCACGATTTCTGACACGCTGGCTTCCACGGGGGCTGAGTCGAGTCCACGAGCGAATTGACGCAGCAGTACGAGAATTTGCCGCCTGTTGTCGTCACTCAAGACATCGAAAATATCCGCCATACGGTCCACAGTAACGCCGAGGGGGATAATTCGACCAAAGTTTTATGACGTGCCCATCTCGCGCTGCCTGGCAACGGCTGCGTCCGTGGCGGCAACAAAAATCTTGTGAATGTCGGCTTCATCAAACACGGCAATCGCTCTCTCTGTCGAACCTCCGGGACTCGTGACGCGGCGACGAAGTTCTTCGGGCGACTCACCCGACGCCTCAAGCAAATCGATAGCGCCGCGAAAAGTTCCGCGAACCAGAAGTTCGGCCTGTTCCCGCGTGAACCCTTTCGCTTCGGCCACACGAACAAATTGCTCAACAAAATAAAAGACGTAAGCCGGTCCCGACCCGGATATCGACCCCAGTGCGTCAATTCGGTCTTCTTCAATCACGAGCACATCGCCGACGGTGTCAAATAATCGAACCGCGAGTTCGAGATCGTCGGGTGTCACTCGGGTGCCGCCCGAAATCCCCGTTACTGCTCGACCAACGGTCGCTGGGGTGTTGGGCATCGTACGAACCACGGGTTGACCGCCGGAAAGGTGCGCTTCCATGGTTCGCGTGCTTATTCCTGCGGCGACGCTGATGATGAGGGCATGCGGCTCGAGCACGTCGGCAATCTCATCGAGCACGCCGGTCACCATGGCGGGCTTGACCCCAATGACCACAATGGGTGCTCCGACCACGGCGTCACGATTGGCGTTCGGATTTTCCCCCGTTGTCAGCGCCGTCACGCGAGTTTCGGAATCGAAATCCGCGGCGCGGGCCGGATCCCGATTGGTCACACGGATGCCGCCCACCACCTCGACATGGGGCGCAAGTAGTCCAGCGAGAATCGCTCGGCCCATGGATCCGGCGCCGATCAACGCGATTGTCGGCAACTCAACTCGGGGTGCGGTCATGGTCCCATCCTAGAATC
>Ga0214917_10002704_pt1 | contig 21304 bp, 13 predicted proteins | sample LL_1208_BB_MetaG_FD_177983 | JGI IMG/M metagenome (GOLD analysis project Ga0214917, IMG submission 177983) | Freshwater microbial communities from Lake Lanier, Atlanta, Georgia, United States - LL_1208_BB | ecosystem: Environmental > Aquatic > Freshwater > Lake | place: USA: Georgia | collected...
TCAAAAGGAACAGCTCCAGAGCTGTTCTTACAATCATCCAAAGGAACTTTTTCAAACCGGGTCCCTGTGTTTCGGTACAAAAGGGAGCAACCCATCCGGGCAATATACAAGTCAGATCGGCCGTCATTATCAAAGTCAAAGACTACAGGAGCATTTGGCGCGCCTTTTTCTCCTAATTGGTCAACACCCCATTCCTGAGACACTTCACGAAAGCTTTTGCCTTTTTCATTGAGGTAAAGATGGCTTTTTGCATCGGGTTTCGATGTAGGAAGAAGAATATCCATCCAACCGTCCCCATTAAAGTCGGCCACTGCTCCCCCAGCTCCAAAAAATACCAAGCGGGTGTTCCCATTGAGGTCCAGCACGGGCACTTCATGTTTGAAATGAATGCCCATTTTTTCTGTGGTATCCACAAAAGTAAAATCCACGGGGATATCCGAACGGGGAACCACTCGGATCCCCATGTCCTGTCGGACCTTGTAGCCGGCAAAAAGGACTGTGCCTGCAATCATGAGCGGGATAAACCGGGTTAACTGGGTTTTCATTAAGCGTCTCCCGAAGCCTTTGAGAGTGCGGGTTTTTCGACCACTGGGAATGGGACCACTTTTGCCATCTTGCCCTCTTCATAATCACGAATGAAGGGAACAGCAGCTGCAGTCATCAAAAGTGCAAAGAGCGGGCTGCTTGGGATTTCGTGGTAGCGCAGAACTGCATCGATAGCAGCTACCGTGATCCCAAAAGCAAATCGCAAAGACCGGGTCTTCGGAGTTGTTGCGGGGTCGCTAATCATGTGAAACGAGAAAAGCAAAATTCCTGGTCCCAAAAGGGGCGCTAAGACTCTGGCTATTGGAATCCCTTTCATTTCAGCGCGGATGACTCCAAAGACGAGAAAACCAAAGATCCACGAAAGGGAAATTTCGCTCTGTTTGGCCCAGAGCACAGTGAAGAGGCCCGAGCAACTAAAACCCAAATTCATTTTCTTTTCGGCGTGCGCAGGAGTGCCCAGAAGGCAGACCACGGCTGCAAAATGAGCAATCATCTCAATTTTTTGTTTCCTATCGCGCATACGTCCTTCAATAATTTTTTAACTCACAAACTTTTCAATCAGAGGCTCCTGTAAATGTGACTGGGGGTGCAGGGGGCGGTGAAGACTCCTGCCCCGAACTACTTGAACTTGAACTCCCTGACGATGAACTGGAATCACTCGACGACGATCCCGATGAACCTGATGCCCCCGAAGATCCCGACCCTGAATCAACCGAAGCAGGAGCCGGACCGCTCGAATCTGAACTTGAACTCCCTGACGATGAACCAGTCCCTGTCGAGCCAGAGGAACCTGTTCCAGTTGATGAACTGGGCCCAGGTTGTATCGGTGGAGGGGCCTCTTTAACTCCTGCGCCCTTCACAGATATTTCTACTTTTGGGCTACAACGGACGAGTCCCAAAATGAGAAAAGCGATTGTGAACAAACGAACCATATTGAATCACTCCTAATAATTTTTACTTCATCCTCAATTATCGCCCCGGCACCATGCAGTATAAAGGAATCAATTGTGAAGCTTTCTTCATTTTTGATCGTTTGAGGAATTCCAATGAGATCGAAAGTTTAGTGAGAGGGTAACACGCAGCGGACTCCATTATCGGTGACCCAGTATTGATCCCCATCCCCATCCGTCCTGGTACCGAGCCAGACCCAGAAGTAGTTAGAACCATAAGTTGAAGCTGAGGCCGTCCAGTTGTAAGTGCCGTTAGAAGAGGGCACCCCGTTCGTACTTCCAGCCCAAATGGGAACAATCCCATCGCCGGTTGGTAAATAATTTTTGCAGCTCCAAGCCGTGTGGCAAGCATCCATGTCCACTTGGGTCTCGTAGCTTGTAGGTAAGCGCATCCCTTTATCCGCACAGGTTTTGATATTGCCTTCGTAGTAAGAAGCATCCGTTGTAAGCCCTGTGGCTGCACGGTTCGAAGCTTGGATCCAATCCTCTGCTTCCACGTTACTCGAAGATCCTCCATTCGAGGGGCTGGCAGCATCCAACGTTTGCGTTTCATTGCCACAGTCATAGTACACACAACGATCTGTGGTGGTCATATTGCTGTGATTTAAGAACACATTGGCAGGACAGACTCTTCCGCAGATGGAGTTAATCACGGAAGCATTCGTCAAATCTCCGGCAAAAGCAGTTCCTGCCCGAGTCAGAGTCTTCTGCCAGCCATGTTCGATTAAACCAGTTGCATTGAGCACTCGGCTACCATCTTTTTCTTTCCACACTTTAAAACCGGAAGATCCATTGGCGTATTGCAAAGTAAGGGTGCTGCTGCTGGGCCCTTGTTTTTCCGTTCCAATAGTCAGGCTTTGAGCACCGCTATAATAATCGCTTTCCGCAGAGCCTCCGCTTCCAGCTGGTGTAACTGCGCTAGAACTTGAACTATAGCTTCCGGTTCCAACGCTATTGACTGCAGCCACTTTGAACACATACGAAACGCCGTTCGTAAGGCCAGTTACTGTCGCACTCGCATTGGTAGAAGTCCCATCCGAGAAAGTGCTCCAGCTAGCTCCGCCATTGGAGGAATAAGCCACCACGTAATCGGTGATTGCAGTTCCTCCGATGCTGGCAGGAGCCGACCACGTCAGAGACACTTGGCCATTGCCCGCAGTACCTCTTACTGCAGTTGGTTCGTGAGGCGTTAAAGCATAGGTCGGTGTGAAATTAGACGAATAGCGGGAAACTCCTTTGGTCACGCGCAACTCATCCAAATAGCCATTCAGGTAGGTATAGCCGTAGCCACTATACCAAGTTCCCACACGAAGGGGATCGCTGTTCACATTGTCCAAAGCAATATTGAAGGAGCTTGAGCCTGCACTCTTTCCATTGATCCAGAACGTCAGAGTACCGCTTTGTCTTGTAACTGCGACGTGGTTCCAAACATTCTGAGTGACTGCAGAAGTAGACTCGGCGTAATTTTGGGTGCCATCATAACGGTAGAGCCAGAGCTTGCCATTGGATTCCAAAAGGAATTGCCAACCAGAATAAACTGCCCACTGCATGGCCCCATTTCCAATCCCGACAATGCGTTGGTGCTGCGAAGACGAGTTCGGATAAATCCAAGCTTCAATCGTAAAGTCTCCAGTCCCTAAATTGAGCGAGTTTGTCCAAGCAGTTTCCAAGAAACTAGCTCCATCGAAGTAACCGCTCGAATCGCCTGTTTTACTCTCAGCTGTGACGATGGCAGGGCTTCCCACTTTTGAGAAAGACCGGTTGTAACTCGAAGAATCCAAAAAATCGGTTGAGTTGTTGGGGCCATTGTAATGCATTGAGAGGATCACATTCGAGTAGTATTCATCATTCGTAGAATCGAAATTATTGCAGAAGTTCAAGTACTCAGTCGTTGCATAGATCCCGCAAGAACAGTTTTCAGCATTTAGGCAATAGCCGTCTCGATTACAAAGAGCTGAATTCCAAGCGACTGTGCTACAGGACGAACGGGGAGTCACTGCGCTGGTATTTCCGCTGTAGAATCCCTGCCCTGCTCCGTTCACCGCAGCTACATGAAAAATGTAAGCTGTGTTGTTACTAAGGCCTGTCACCGTCGCACTGGTTGAAGTCGAAGTGCCATCACTGAAAGTCGTCCAAGAGCTTCCACTGTTGGATGAATACTGAATGACATAATCCGTAACGCTGCTTCCCCCATTGCTTGAAGGGGCAACCCAACTGACTAAAGCCGCACCGTCTCGAGGAGAAGCGCTGACACTGGTGGGGGCACCCGGGATCGTTCTGGGAATAACGCCCAAAGAACTGTTGCTGTAACTTCCGGTGCCAACAGAATTAGTCGCTGCAACTTGGAAAATATAAGAAGTGCCATTCGCAAGGCCTGTCACGACCGCCGATGTACTGGTGCTCACCCCATCTGAGAATGTGATCCATGTGCCTCCGCTATTGCTGCTGTACTGAACCACGTAGTCCGTAATGCTGGCTCCGCCATCGCTCTCAGGAGCTGTCCAAGAAAGCGATACTTGAGTGTTTCCAGCAGTGCCAGAGACGCCAGAGGGAGCGTCAGGAGCTGTGTTCACTACTGGAGGATTGACAGTCAAAGTCGCACTATTCGAATTCACACTGGTTGCCCCATCAGTGCCACTCACCACGACTCGAAACACTCTTCCATTATCATTTGCATACGTGAGCCCTGTGAGGCTTAGCGTGCTTGCAGTATCACCGCTTAAATTGCCAAAGCTCCCACTGATTTGTTCCTGCCATTGGTAGCTGACACTGCCTCTCGAGGCACTCGCTGTTACTGAAAAAGTAGCGCTGCCACTGGAGGCAGTTTGGTTGCTCGGATGAGCTGAAATAGTCACTGTGGGAGCAGTCACGGTCAGTGTTGCTGCAGACGAATTCACTGAACTGGCCCCTCCTGTTGCGGAGACAACCACTCGGTACTGATCCCCGTCATTGGAAGCTCTAGTCCTCGACGACAAAGCCAATGTAGAGGTTGTCGCTCCACTCACTCCCGATCCATTGGAAAGATTTGCAAAAACTGTTGTCCTAGGAGCTTTTCTTTGCCATTGATAGCTCAATGTTTGCCCTCCGGTAACGGAAGCAGAAACTGAGAAGCTTGCCGAGCCTGCTGAATCGGTTTGAGAACTCGGCTGGCTCGAAATGGTAATCACTGAAGGATTCACGGTGAGCTTTGCAGCAGCTGTTGTGACCGTTTTTGCATTCGTAGCTGTCAGGACTGCTCGATACCGGTAATCATCCCAATCCGCAATCAAACCGCTAACTGGTAAAGAAGACGAAGTAGCCCCAGCGATATTCGCCCAGCTTCCACCCCTATCCACGCTTCGTTGCCATTGGATGGAAGGGCTGCCTCCGGAACTTGCACTGGCTGAAATTGAAAAACTCACATTGGATCCCAAGTCGCCGGATTGGTCTGCAGGCGAAGAAGAGCTTATGACTGGGGCGTTACACACAAAGGAAACCGAAGTCGAAGTGCTTTGGTTGGCGTCTTCATAGAAGGGCAACGAAACTGAGAGGCTGGTGCCCGCGCAAGTCGTGCAATAATTGAATACTCTTGAGCCAAAGGCTGGAATCGCTCCCGAGCTCGATGAAGTTGCCCCTAGTGGCAATGTAAAATTATCCAACCTGACTGAAGACAGGTTTCGGACCGTAAAGTTTCCGCAGACTTGGGCTCCCCAATTACCACTCATTTGAGGAGAGTCCACCACGACAGAGGATTTTGTGGGCAGAGTCGCCAGGAAATAAATTGGAATGCTTCTTTCGCTCGGCAACTGAGCGGAACAGGCCATGACGTTCTGGTTGTTCACTGTAGAAAAAATACAGAGTGCGTTTCCAGTCTGGCCACTTCTGGTCAAAGTCCCTTTACAAAATCCCGTTGCAGGTGAGTTTTCATCTGCACAAGTGAGCGTTCCCCAAGAAGTTCCAGAAGAAGAATCTTCAAAGTTGGACAAATCGCTTATGGCAAATTCACGCCCAGTGGAATTGGGAGTCATTAAAAGGGTTTTAAAGGTCATCCCAGTTCGGGAAGATTGATAATACAGCAAAGAAGCAAAGCTGTTTCCGGAAAGTGAACTCAAGAAAGCACTGGTAATATTCATTTGAGGCAACCCAATCGCATAATTGGGATTGGCCCCTGCACCAAGTACTGCAAAACTGTTATCCCCCCAATAAACGGTACCAGCACCATCAAAGGGCTTGCTACTGCTACTGGTCTGAATTTTCTCGGAGTTTGTGCTGCAACTGGTTCCAGAGGTCCGGGTATAAGTGACTGCCGCATTATCTAGCAACCTGTCTTGCAGGCTGATTTGCCCGGTCCCTGAATCTCCAAAGTCAAAAATAGCAGCTGTTGCAGGATCGACTTTCACGACCCCAGCTACTTTCGAAGTCACGCTATTGCCATACACTTTCAGAGAAGGGGATTGAGAACTTCGGCCTTTGAAAAAGACCCAGTTGTAGAGCTTTGCTTGGGCCGGTTCGCTTTTGCAACTGCTGGCACTGCTTAAGACATTGTAATTGGCATTCTGGAAAAAACTTCTGAATATCAGAAAACTATCAAGAGATACCCCTTCCCTGTCTCCATAACCGGCACTTGCTGAATCCTTCAACCTGCCCGTGGCATCCGTGGAATCGAGTCCCATTTTGAAAAATCCGGTGCCTAACAAATCTGCATACCCCTTTCCTGTGTCAGTAGTTCCAGCAATGGTAACGGAAAAGGTTTTTCTCTTGCCAGGACGGATAGGGGGATAACTGGAAGCATTCGAGTCGCACTCGGATGATAGGCCCGAGCAACTAAAACCCAAATTCATTTGCCGCTCAGCTTGTGCACTCGAACTTAAAAAGCAGAGCACTGCTACCAATCGACAAATCGAAATAAATTTTGGTTTCCAAACGCGCATACGTCCTTCGAATGAAAACACTTTTAGGCGACTTTCTACCACCTTCTATTATCGCTCGGTGACCATGCGCAATACAGGGAACAATTATGGAGAGTTCTTCACTTTTCAGGAACGAGAGAACTTCAATCGCTTCAAGGTTCTACAGGAGAAACTGTCTTCAAAAAAAGCAGTTTGAAAGCGTGAGTGAGCTTACGGGTGTCAAAGGAAGGGACAAAACGGTAAAGGGCTCCTAAATAAGCCCCGTATAAAATCCAGCCAGCGTGGGAATGGAAAGCAAACCGGATCCAAGCGTGGGTTGAAGCAGGATCAAAAGAAGCCATCGCTCCATGCCCCAGTTTCATCAACACTAAAATCCTAAAAACATTGATCCAAAAAACTCCCACACTTCCCAACACGAAAAAGGAAATCAACTTAAAGGGCTTAAAAGCAGAGCTGGATACCAAACAAAAAATCAAGACCGTGAGGCTATTCAAGAGTTGGCCTTCCAATCCAACGCACCCCGGGGCCAGAATTGCGCGGTAAGGAAATGCGTTGAGGACGAGTTGAGACTGCGAATTCACTTTACAAAGAGCTCCTGGCATTCCGAAAGCAGGTAAGAGTCCACACACTGCTTGCCCCGTCCATTTCCCAAAAAGCGGCCACAGGATTTCGTAAAAGTGTTGGTAGAGGGGAACTGAAATCCCAATCAGAGCGCACGGGATCAGAACCCAGCTCTTTTCATTCTTGAAATAAAAACTAGGCCGAACAAAAAGAGCCGCGCCCGAAAAAATCACTCCCGCAAGAAGCAAAAACCAAGCACTTCTTTCTACCAAATCCACGATCCCTTCTGTGTTTCGAAAAGAGTTGGTGTAAAGGATTAAGCTGGCCAGCAAGAAGAAGTGTTTTCGAAGAACTCCTTGGATGACCTGTAAATCGGGAGTCTCTTTGGAAGCTAAAACCATCCAGCCAATAAAAAAAGCAAAAGTCAGGGGAATAAAAAGACCAAAGTCTGTTGTGAAACTCCAACCGATTTTGACCTTGAGAACAGAGTGAAAAAGGAAACGCAGTGCGAGAAGCTCAACGACAAAAAACCCATAAACTTTTAGGGCCCCTGAGAAGGCGCTCTTTGCCTTGTGTGGATTCATTTCTCCTAATGATGAGGCACCCTTGACCAGAAAGCAAAAAAAAGTTGTCGGTCTTCTTTTGGCTGCGTATCCTACTGGAAATGAAAATTTCTTTACTCAAAGGCTTTTTTCTGGGCCTGGCTCTGAGCTCCTCCTCTGGACTTTTTGCGTGTACTACCAACTCCGATTGCGTGAGTGATCCCGGTGGCCCGACTTGTATCGGGGGAATATGCGATTCCTGCTGCAACGCTCCAGTTTCGAATTCAGGAGAATGTGCGGACGTAGCGGATACTTGCCAGTGGAACGAAGATTACGGGACCTGCCAAGATAATGTGAATGATCTCTGTCCCACGGAACAGATTCCTGAGTCTCCCCTTTCTTCTGCTTCGCGTTGGCTTTGGTTGGTTTTAGCGGGCCTCATCGTAGGGGGCGCTACTTTTTGGGCAAGGCGGAAAAAACCTTCTCAATCCTAAAGTGCTGCGGTTTCCGGAGCCGTGTGCCGCCGGCGGCGAAGCACTCGAATCACGATAACACTCAATTCAAACAAAATTGAGAGTGGAATACATGGGGTTGTTCACTGGAAATCTTTTTTTGGCAGTCAGCAATCGTCACACCACACGAGCTCTCCTAGACGAAGCGCGATCTCTTCGTTACCAGCTTTCTGATTTTTGGTTCAACCATTTCAATGTGAGCCACAATAAAATAGGATCAAAACTTCTTTATCAATACCTTCCAGTGATTGAGAACCATATGATGGGTTCTTTTCACACGCTTCTCTCAGCGACAGCTCACAGCCCGCAAATGCTTTTGTATTTGGAAAACTACAATAGCGGTGCCAAAAGAGAAGCTCTGATCAATCAAGCAGAAGCTGAAGCCAATCGCCAGTGCCCCACCGGAATGGCAAACCGAAGAGCTTGCATTCGCCGGGTTACGACCCACATCATCCAAGCTCACTTGCATGAAATTACGGTTAACGAAAATTATGCCCGGGAACTGATTGAGCTCCATACTTTCGGGCAAGGGCCAGGAGTGGAATATTTCCAACACGCTGTCGAAGCCTCTGCTCAAATCCTGTCGGGGTGGTCTATAAATTGGGGGGTGCACGACTCATTCCGTTTCAGACCAAAAGCGCACATTGAGGGCGATAAATCACTCTTTGTAAACCCGCATATCTATATTCGGAGCGGTGGACAAGAGGAAGGAGAAACTCTTTTGCGCCACTTGGCTCACCACCCCGCTACAGCTAGAAACATTTCAAATAAGTTGGTTCGGCGGTTTGTTTCGGAAAACTTAGTAGCCATGGAGCCGTTAATCAGACGAATGACACGCACTTTTTTGAGTACTGGGGGCGACTTGCCTTCGCTCTACCGGGTGCTCTTCTCAAGCCGTGAGTTTTGGTCTACTGATTCTTACCGCTCTAAAGCAGTCAGACCCTTTGATAGACATGTGAGAATGGCTCGATCCCTGGGGATTAAAGTGGATCCCGCTGCAAGCAATTACAGCGAACAAATCGATAGATTGTTCAGAATCTCCGCTGAAATTGTGAGACGGAGCCGCATGGACGGGCAACCCATTTTTAGCTGTGAACCTCCCACTGGTTATCCAGACGACTCTTCTCACTGGTTAAGCCCAGGATCTGCCATTAGCTCCGTCATCAGCGGCTTTCAAGCAGAAGACATCGGGTTTAATCCTGAAAGCTATTTGCCCGTGGATTCCCAGTTCTCACTGTCAGATTCTGTTTGGTTGGCTTTTTTTAAAAATCACCCCCATGCACCCACCCTGGATAAAATCAGAATGGATTCAGTCCTTTCTCTTCTCAATGAGAGATTCGATTTCGAACTTCTGACAGGAGAAAAAGCAACTGAAAGAAACCTCTACACACTCTACCCAGATCGAATGCTGCAAGGGGCCGAATACCAGCTTCTTCCCGTGCGAACCCAAATGACTTTATATTTTGGCTCTGAGAAGGGCTCAACTTATTAAACTGAATGTTCCCGAAATCTAAGGAGTACGTATGAAAAAGAAAGCACTCAACAAAAAAGAAACACTGGCTGAAAGAAGAAAATTCTTAAAAAGCTCCGGGCTGGTCGCAGTCACCCTTGGAAACCCTGTCATTCCATGGGCTTTTCAAGCGCTTCTCAATTCAGCCACTGCCCAAGCAAGCACTTCCCAAGACGCTTTAGTCTTTGTATTTCTCAGAGGCGGAGCAGATGGCCTGTCGATTCTTCCCCCGGCACCGGGCCACAGCGAGCGGGCAGCTTATGAAGCAGCTCGCCCCAACATCAAATTGGATGCTTCCGACATGGCTCTTCTTGGAAACACAGGCTTTGGTTTGAACAACGCTTGCCCCTACTTGTTTCAATTGTTTCAAGAAAAACGGGCTTCGTTCTACCATGGAGTTGGGAACAAATCGTCGAATTCGAGATCGCATTTCTCCCAACAAGACTACATCGATCGAGGCGGAGTGGGCTCACAAGCAGACGGTTTTTTGAATCGGGCTTTGTCTCTTAGCGCTGCACCGGTCTCGACTTTGGTGGCCAGTGCTGCAGGACCCACGCTCCCTAAATCTTTGCTGGGGAATCAGGCCAAGCCAACCAACTTGATTGTTCCTGTCCCAAGTTTGGATGCCCCAAAACAAGCGGGTGTCGCTATTGGTAACGGAGTCCTTTCCCGGTTCGACCGGGGGAACGGGCTCTCTGTGTTTTTAGGATTGGGGTTGACGGCAAGACTTGCAGCGACTTGGAGCCAGACTCCCGGCTCCGTTGGAAAACGGGCTACGGATGCTTCTGCACAAATCGGGGCTGCAATGGAAAAAGTAAAAGCCTCAAGTTTGAGAGAAGCGAAAGAGTACGGAAAATTCCAGCAATTTAGAACAGCCGCCCAACTCTTGGTGGGCTGTGATTCTCTGAAATTCCTCACGATTGATGTGGATGGCTGGGACACCCATGACCAAATGGGCCCCAAAGAGAATGGTTATTTTTACAGACTTCTCAGTTCTCTTGACCAAGCTTTGAAAGCTTTCTTACAGGACCTCCAGGCCAATTCCCGGGGCAATGTCCGCGTGGTCATTGTTTCTGAATTCGGCAGGCCTCTTCACGAGAACGGCACTCGAGGATTGGATCACGGGCGCGGAGGCGTTGCGATCACCATTTCTCCAGAAGGAAGCAATGAAGGCGGAAAAGTCCACACGAGAAGCTTTAGCTTGCAACAGAACAAACTCGAAGATGAGAGAGACATTGCAGTCACTATCGACCACCGGGAAATCCTGGGGCATGTTTTGGCTAACAAAGCACGCATGCTTTCCCGAAATGATCTGCGGGTGATTTTCCCACAAAACTCCGCAGAAGATAAAATCATCCTCGACTATTCTTTTTCATGAATTGAGAGATTAAAACTATGAAACTGTTTTTAAAACTTAGTTTGGTTGTGCTGGTCTTGGGCGGTCTTTGCTATCTGGCCAATCGGAAAACAGAAACGGGTGAGGCATCTACTTTGACTGCAGAAGAGAGGCCCACGGGATCCCAGTTATTGGAGACCCAAGCTCAACCCGAGAGCGCTCAGCTTTTGGGGCCGGGACAGGAATCGGGTAAATCCCTGGAAGTGGACTCTGAAATCAAAGAAGCAGTCCGAGAAGTAGCGGAAGAAATCTTGGGTTCTCCCCCTCCCAAAGATTTGCAAATGGCTCAAGAAACCGAGCAACTGCCTTTCGTTGAGTTTTGAAATATTTTCCTCAGATTATTAATAACTTAAGCCCTGTGACCCTTTCTGTATTTGACCCACAATGTCAAAACTGATACCCCTTTTCTCCACGCATGGTTTTACTTTTGATGATCATTCTAGGGTTGGGCCTTCCGAGCCAGGCTTCTGACGTCCCTTCTCCCGAAGTGATGGCTCACTTGACCGAAACCCTCTTAACGGGATCCGCTCAAGACTCCCGAACTCTCAAAGCGCTTTCTGAATCCCTTCAAGAACTGCCTCAGCACTCCTCGGTGTCTCAGGGCCAAGTGGAGAGGATCCTCAAGCTTTTTAAGAACCCAAAAGAGCCCAAACAAATTGCAGCTGCTTTTTTCGCAAGCCAAGCTCTCATCCAAGCTTCGGAAGCTTCCAGAATTCTGGACACCCCCGAGGATAAAGCCAAAGCTCTGGAAACTTTTCGTTTGATTGAAGAATTTTCTGGAAATTTCAATTCAGAAAACACTCGCAAAGTTTCAGAAGCAGTAAAAACTTTATCTGCCCAAGCAGGCGTGCAAGCTCGCAAGGATCTTTTGGCGAGTGTTTTGTTGCAAGCAACAAATTACGTGAGAAGAATTGAGGAACAAAAACTTTCTCCTCCAGTGGGATGGGATTTCGCTCAAGCCAAAGCTTCACTCCAAAAGCTGGATCAGCTCTTTGACGAAACTCAGTGTGAAAGTTTTGACGAGCGCTTTCTTCAGGCGGTCAAGCCGCTAGCTCCTCAAGCGGATACGCTTCAACAAGGGGTTGCGACTTGGCACCACGCTTTAAAAAACTCCGAAGCTCAAGATCGGATTGATTTAGCTTCGGATTCTCTTCGCTCAGAACTCTACGAAACCCTGCAAGCCTTGCAGCGCTCAGTCCCTTTGGTGAGAAAACAACTTTTAAACTCCAGCGGGGTCATGGATCGATTCGTTTTTGGAGGCACTCCTCAAGCCCTCTTAGCTCTCTCCTATGTTGAAAAACTTTTGGAAGGGACCAGTTTGCGAGTGAGGCGTCTCACGGATCCGGTTTCCTTGGAGCGAGCTTGGAGGGCGAAAGATCAGATCCAGCTCCTGACGCTCTGGGCTCTCGAAGCAAGCCTTTCCAAATCCAAAACAGCGAATGAAATCGCTTCAGTGATGGGGACGGCTCTTTCCCGCTTGGGAAGCCCCTCAAAAAATCAGGAGTCTTTTTTATCGCCTGAGGAACTGCATCAAATCCATGAGGCGCTAAAAACCCAGAACAGTGAAAACTGGGTCCGGGCTTTTGTGAATCGCGAAATGGCACTGGTCTACGCCCAATCGGCTCTGCTTTTGGGAGAGGCTATTCTGGTCCCGTTCACTTGGGGCGGGAGTGTCGCTGCGATGCCGACCACCCTTCATGCCATTGCCTTTGGGCTTCAAGCAGTGGGAAAAACCACTTTGATTGTAAATTCAGCTCTGAATATTTCCGATCGCTACGTTCAACAGGGTCTCAAAGGCTTGATTAACCCTTCCTCCGCTTTGGACGCTCTGACTGTCACTTTGCTTCTCCCGCGGTTGCCTCCTCTAGCAGGTTGGATCCATGAAGCTTCTTATTTGGCTGTTTTTGGGCATGCTGCTTTTGGAGCTTATCAATTTGCTTATGCCGAACACATTGCTGAGTCTCTCAGACTTCAAGGCTATCAAAGCTCGGCCGCTCAAATCCGGCAACAAGCGCTGGCTCATTTTGCTGAAGCTTTTCTCTTGGGACTTTGCGAGTGGAACCAAGTGGCTCAAGGCGGCCCTTCCAGTAATCCCCTGAAAAGCATTTCTGAACGCTTCCGTTATATGGTCCTTCCGCATGAAGCGTTCAAAGATACTTTTAAAAGCTTGTCTCCCATTCTGGGAGCCCCCCTTGCAGGAATCGCAGCTGCTGTGCCCGCTGCCGGCTATGTCGCTTATGATTATGTTTTGGCGAATGAAGCGCTCATGTATTTCTTTGCCGGCACTGACTTTGGATACTTTTCTCACAACCAAAAAGAGCAAGAATACCCTGAGCTAAAAGACCAAGAAACGGCTGTGAGTTTTATTGGTTTTGATAAAGCGGATATGCTTTACACAGGTGCTCACGCAATGGATTCCCACCACACTGAACTCAAAAAATACGGGAAGCGCTACTTCATTTATGACTTCAATTCTCCCGAGGATTTACTGAAAAAAATCTCCCAGCATGCGCAAGCCCATGGGCCTATCAAATATTTGCGGATCATGACTCACGGATTGCCCGGTCGGCTCTATACCCAAGCGGTTGCGGCTTCATCGAACGGGGAAGGAGATCACTCTGAACTGGCCGAACGCGAGGGCTGGATCAATGAAAAATGGCTCAGAGAAAATGCTTCAAACATCCAAAAAACAGCGGGGAAAAGCATGGCCCCTCGAGCTCGAGTGGTGCTTTTTGCTTGTTTGGTCGGAGCCAACTTGGACTCAGAGCTTCCGGGGATTGAAAAGACTTCGGGAGATGATTTCTTGAAAGCTTTGGGAGAGACCCTTCTAGTCAACGAGGGGCTCATCGACTCTTCGATTCGTTTCTTGATGGGGATTGATACGATTTATGGAAGCCTCTTCAATTGGGCGTCCCGCGACGAATTCCTTCGAAGGGATTCAGTGAGACAGCACCAGCCTCTTTTGCCCGTCTCTTTATTTCGGGAAGAAAGCCCGGGCTATTTTGAAAAAGCTCTCGAGGACCCTGCCACTTTTGAATCCCTTTTGGTCAAGGAAGGGGATGGCTCTTCGGATTGGTCCGAGACTTCCGAAACGCTGGCGTACTCGGTTTCTCGATTGGGCCGAATGCTCACCCAGCTCCACAAACTGGGATACAACTACGGGTTGCTTTTGGAAGGCCCCTGGTGGTCCACTCCCCGTTACAAACATGCGCGAGTCACTGCCAACGGGATTGAGATCACAACGCATTGATTATCTCCCTTTTTTTAGGTGGCGGCCTTCTCTTGCGAGGGGAATAGGGGATGAGCCCGAGCGTTTCAATCTGATTCCTAAAAATATATTGGTTCAGAGTTAGAAAATCTCTTCCCCAGTGGACTATTCTTCTCCAAGCAGGCTGGAGCCAAAAGCCAAGTCTGTTTTTCTTCCCCCTGACTGCGCCGGTAATCTTCTGTGCAATTTGACCGGCAAGCACTCTTAAGAAATCATACAAGTCCTTTGGAGTTCGGGCTTTCACCAAGAGGTGGATATGGTTGCTGTTGAGGGAGTTGTTGTAGATTTTCACCTGGAATCGCTCTGAGGTTTGGACGAGCAACTGAGAAACGATCACTCTGTTTTTTTTAAGTCTCAAAACTGGCATTCGTGCTCTTAAGACTACGTGCTCACTAGCTTTCATTCTTTTCATCAGTGTTTTTGTAACATGGTTTTTTGACGGTCAGCGGAGGTTTGAAATAACCCTCCTACAAAAATCCTGTTTAAATCTCCTTAAAGGCATCTGGCTTAAGCTGGTTTTCATTTTTTTTCATTTTCTGCAAATCAGCTCATCGAAATTAAACCCAAGCAAACCAGAAGGCTCAAAAATACTGTCAATGTTACTGGGGGAGCATCTTTTGCCTACAAACGCCTCATGGAGGTAGAACCCCAGTGCCTTTTTTTTTCCGACAGGTTCCAGTTCTTAAACACCCTCTCACAGTATTCAGTTGAAACCGCACTTTCAGTCCTGCGGAGAATACACTTTTGGGTTGGCAACTCTTTTGAATAGTCTCAGTTCAACGTTGCTGGAGCGTGACATGATGAGAACCTATTCTTTTAAAATTTTTATAGCTGGTTTCGGGCTCTGCCTTCTCGCTGGAGCCACCGAACCCAACACCCACTCTCAAACAAAAGTAGTCACCCATTTACCCCATTTAAGTTTTGTTCCGGGCTCTGAAGTCAACAGCCGCACTGAGGAGGGGATCAAGTTTTCCTGCCCCGCCGACAAGCTGGAAAGCATTCAAGCTGAGATGGACAAATACTTGGCCCAGCTCAATGTGGATCCTGATTTGGTAGTGAAGAAAGTGGATCGAGCCAAGGGTTCTATCCTCTTTACTTTGAACACTCCCAAAGAAGACACAAACACCATCGATTTATCTCAACGGCCTCACTTGAAGATCACCCAAGATGAAATTGAACTCCCAGTCCATGGAGGCGGGGTTCGCAAAGTAAAAACCGTTTCCAAAAAGGAAATTGTTTTGGCTCTGCTCCAACATGGCCGGCTCACGCATTTCTCTGGAGTGGGCTGCGATATTCAAGCCCTTAAAGACAATGTTGGCATCCGACAAAACATCGTCGCGTGGACCCAGGATCTTAAATGGGGTTGGCCCGCTTCTGAGAGCGAGGACGGCAGAGCTTTTTGGAATAAAAAATACTGGGACAATGGAACCCCCCTTCCCAGTGTTCCTCCCCACGTCGCTTTTCTCGACACTGTTTTGCAACAAGATAAATACGCCATCGGCTGCTATACCGCTTCAAAACTAGCCATGACCAACGGTATTTTGGATTACTATGCACGCATCAAAAAGGATCCCAAAACACTGGCTATTGTGGAGAAGCGCCTTCTGCTCGACAAAGACCCTTTGGTGTCCGTTGAACCCCGCAAAATGTGGAGTTTCGAAGCTGATTTTGATCCTAAAGAAACTGCCATCCCTGGAAAAGTCTTAAAAATGGAAACGGGGATAGCCCCCAAGAACCTCATTCCCGGAGATTGGATTTACCTTCTCAACACCGATCCCATCACCTACCAAAAGACCGGTTACGAAGGGTCCAACGCCATTTATTTGGGTAGAGATCTCCTTGATGACTTTTACTATGATGAGGGCGGCCACAATTTTACTTACAAACAGAAAATGCAGGAAGTCTACAATTGGAGAAATCGGGTTTTTCATCGGGTCAGAGACAAAGAGCGAATTCACAACCTGACCCCTGAGGATTTAGACAGGCTTTCCAAGTCCCCTCAGGAGGGTGGGCAGCAACTGGATTTACGGGTATCTCCCTACTTTTTCGGTTTTGAAGAGCTGGATGCTTTTAAAACTGAATCCCAACAAAAGTAGCCATTTGAGTGCTAGTGAGTTGAGCCGTATAAAGCGCCATGTTCAGGCGGGCCATTTCGGCACCGATCACCACTTGAGTGAAAGAAAGAAAAGAAGCTTCAAATTCGTAGATTAGACGGGCTCCCCATTGGTAATTCTTGGGACCTGAACTCGACAAATTCAAATCAAAGAGATTGAAAAAGACTTCTGACTTGATCACTTCTCCTTTTGCCAAGTCGAACTCTCCTGCGAGTTCCAAGCGTGGCCCCATCAGATTTCGATACCCCACATCACTGGAGCTAAGAAGCGATTGGTAATCGAAACCCACACGGGGTTTCACTTTTACCCATGTACCCAAATCAAAACGAGATCCAACGTCAAATCCGGCTTTGATAAATCGAGGAGACAGGCCAGTCGGGCCGCTGGATAGCGGGATCAAAAAAGCTTTCCCATAAAGCCCTGCTTCCCAGCCTTCCGGAGAAACCACCCGATTTTGAACTTGGGCCATCCATTGGGCAGTATCCACTGTGGATTGGTTTGATTGTTGAAGGTTTAAAAATCCAAGGCCTTGAGAAACTTGCACTGTGCTTTGCAAGTTTTCCCGAAAGACACTTGCTGCCGACGGTTTTCTGCCACTTCCACCTTGCCCTATTCGAAAGTCGGGGTTTCGGAGTCCAGCGATTCTTCTTTTTTCCTCTTCCAACCGTTGCAATTCCTCCGTTTCCTCCTCCAGAGTCAATTGCAGCTTTCTTCTCTTTCGTTCAGTTTCTCTCAACTCAAGCTCTTCGGGAGTTAAGACTTCATTTTCACTCAACCACTCAAAGTCGACCCACTCTTGCGCGGAAACTTCCTTTGGAATTTCGTCTGAGTGTTCGATGGTCTCGCCTTTTTCGGAACGGACCCGAAGGCGAAGAGGTTTGGGCCAGTCCCGTTTCCTGCTTACTTGGAAAAAAAATGACAGTTCCGTTGCATCTTCCTGAACAGCCCGAATCTCGTGGATTTCCTCTGAAGCTTTCAGTTTGACAACTCCAGTGATGGCTCTGTTTTTATCTTTTGATATTTTGGCCCCATCTAAAAACACTTCTTTCGCTTTTTTTCGCTGCCCCGAAAGGACCATCTCGTACTGCCCATTTTCCCGCACCCTCAAAAACTGAAAAGCTTTAGGAGCCAATGAGAAGTAATCTTTTTCAAAGGGGTTCTGTTTTTGAAATTGTTCTGGAGTCAGAGCCAGTGCGCACGAAGCACTCAAAAAAAAGAATGCAGGCAAGGTTTTTAAGTAGTCAAAGCGCGTCATTCGAGGCTCGCCTCCAGTCTCTTTATCGACCAAGATTTAAGAGGTACAGAGCGTTAATTTAGGCGGTAATAAGCTATTGAACTTATGACGATAAAGATCGCATGAAGTTTTTTTTAAAAAACTCCAAGATTTTGTACCTTTGCTTCTCGCTTTCCTCGATCGTTTTTTCCCAAGAACTCCTACTTCGAAAATGTAACGTCCCCTATTTGGGCACTTGGGTGGATTTGAGTACTTTGAACCGATTCGAGTTCGATTCTGGTTGCGGATTTCGTTTCGAAGGAGCTGGCTGCACTGTTTCTGGAGAATACTTTTCAAGCGAATCCTCAGAAGGTACGACGACTCTACTCAATAAAGTTTCCCCAACGCACTCAACTTGTTTCTCCAAGGGCGAACACAGCTGCACTTATAGTGTTTACAAGAACAGCTTGGTTCTCAAGTGCCCGACCAAACAAGCCATCACTTTTGTTCGCCAGATTCGAAGAGCAGTTTCCAGTTTAAAAGGTCTTTCAGGGACTGCAAAAACCCTCTCACTTCTGCAAACTGGACCACCGGAGTCCTTGAAATCCCATCTGGAACAATTGTCAGATGAAGGGGCCGTGGAGGCCAGTTCGGCGCTTGGTTACAACCACTTTTATGGAAGCCGGGAACTCAAACAAGATTTTTCTGAAGCGCTCTATTGGAATCGATTGGCAGCTTCACAGGGAAGCCACATCTCAAAAGTTTTGGTTGGGACTCAATACTTGTACGGACTGGGAGTGCCAACCGACAAAGCAAAGGCCGAAGAGTTTTTTCTTTCAGCAGCCAAAGAAAATGATGTCGTCCCACAGAAAGCCCTGGCAGGCATGTATTTGATGCAGCCAAATAAAATTAAGAACCGAGAAAAAGCTATTTACTGGTTGACCCAAGCGGTTAGCCTGGGAGATCAACAAGCGAGAGATTTTTTAAAAGGTCTGAAACCAGAAGAAGAGAAGAACCTACGGACTTTCTGCGCTCTCTTTGAAAAGGTTCATGATAAAAAGCCCGCTCTTATGGCGGAAACACCTCGGGAAGCTGCAGCAGTTGTGGTTGCGGCGCCAGTTTCAGAGGCCGCCCGGGAGTCCCCTCGGGAATCCCTCCGGGAAATACAGAATGAAAAAGTTTCTGAAGGAGAATCTCCGGTCACCCGAGTGGTGACTCTCCCGATGGAACCGGCGCGTTGCTTGGCTGCGGGCTATGTTCCCGCCGCCCAGAAGCCCTCAGAGTTGAAGACTTCGTCGGTGGAAGTTCCGGCTTTTAATCCTCCTGGATTTTTTTGGGTGGGTGGAGGCATGACCGATTTGGGAATTCGCTCTTCTAGAAGGGCTTTCGATAATATCCGCTTTCTTGTTTCTTTTAAAACCGATCCTTTTTTAATTTGGGGGGGATTGAATATTCAGGGAAATTTTGATTATGCCCTGCCCTTCAAATCCGAAACCAATAGTCTTTCATTTTCTCAAATCGAAGCAAAACTTAGTTATGACATGCCTGTTTCAAAAACCATTACGTTGAAACCCAGTTTTAGTTATTTAAGGCTTCAATTCGAAGACTCTTATTCGAGGCTTGGGATTGTAGGGGGCCAAATCGGATTTGGCTTGGCTTCTGAAATTTTAATCAACTCTGAGTGGGACCTGCAACTTTCAGGAACAACTCTGGCGGCAGGACGAGGAACGATTGTCTCTGAAAGTGAGACCCTGAACAGATCTCTTATGATGAGCAACTACAACTTTGGATTGTTTCTACGGAGAAATTCAGGCTCTGGCAGCTCGTACGGATTGAGCCTCCAAGTTCAGCAGATTTCATTGTCGGCAACTCCGAGCGATCCCACCCAGCTTTCTCAATATTCGGGGCAGTTTTTTTACCATTTCTAATCCCAGATTGTGCAGGCTTCTCCACATTTAAGTGCCTTCCGATTTTCACCGATACCCCAGATAACGCACAGCACTTTATGCGCAGCGTTTGGAGCAAAATGGGCATCAGACATTTCTTAAAACTAGTTGGATTCGGCTCACTCCTCTTTCTGTTTGGTTGTGATTCTACCATTCGCACCGAACCCGTCACTGGTTCTGGGAACAGTGACAATCTGGATCTCGGTATCACTTTGGTTTCCACACAAGCCTCCCCCACAAACTCCGCCATTTCTGTGACAGCAGTCTTTGGTAAAGCTCCAAACCAGTTTAGTAAAAATCTCATTACCGTATTGAATGGAACTGCTGATTCCTTTGTTAAAATCGAACCCAAAATCTACAGCTTTTTGGTGCGCCCTCAGCAGGATGGACCGGTGGAAATCCAAATTTTGGCAGACAAGGTCTCCGACCCTTCAAGCCGGTTCTTTACTGCATCCAACAAACTGTCCTTCATTTTTGATCAGACACTGCCCACCTTGAGAGATTTAAGCTTTGCTTCTGGGTCAACTTCTTTCAATCCTACTCCCACCGTCAATTTTCGTCTGAATAAATCCGCGAATGTTTCTTTGTTTCTAGGAGCATGCTCCGATGAATTTGAAATCTCACAAAAAGAGAATAAACAAGGTGACGGTAGTATTGAGAGTATTCAAGTCACTCAGAGTTTCACTTTGGATGGTTCCTATCCGGTGCTGATCCAAGCACAGCTCGGCGACAAAAAAGGAGATTGCGTGAAAGTAGGTGACTACTTATTTGATACAGAAAGGCCGACTGTCTCACTCTCTTCTTCGGCGCCCTTTCTTTTAAATGGCCCGTTCTTGGTAACTGCTACTTTTAGCGAATCTATTACCGGACTTGAAGCTAATGACATTTTTGTGGATGGAGGCACTGTTTCCGGCTCACCCTCAGTCGTTTCAGGCACCAATTACAAACAGTATCGGTTTACAGTGGCCCCTTTAGCCCAAGGGCTTATCACTGTCCGAGTAGCTTCGAACTCCGCCATTGATTCCGCAGGCAATTTCAATCTGGTATCAGAGAATCTCACAAGAAATCACGACAGCGTCCGCCCCAGTGTGGTTTTGAGTTCTACAGCCACCGAGTACGTCAATAGCAGTTACCCGGTGAAAGCGGTCTTTTCGGAATCGGTTTCGGGCTTGTTACTTTCTGATTTGCAGGTTACCGGGGGGACTGCCAGTGGATTAAATGAACTTCCCGGAACAGACTCCAAAGAATATGAGTTTACCATCAACCCCAGCGTTGAGGGAGATGTCACAGTGACCGTCGGCTCTGACAGCGCTTTCGACGCTGCTACGAATGGGAACTCCGCTTCCAACTCCCTTTTAAGAGTGCATGACACTCTTAGCCCGACTGTTTCTATTACGTCGTCCGCGCCCAGTTATGTGAATGGACCCTTTCAAGCAAAAGCAGTCTTTAGCGAGCCCGTAACAGGTTTTACCATTTCGGGAATTGAGTTAGCCCAAGCTTCGTCCAGTGGAATCACAGGTGTTCCGGAAACGTATGTCACCGGATATGGTTTCAGAGAATATACTTTTACGGTCACTCCTTCTCAAGAGGGGCAAGTCAATCTTTCGATTAAAGCTGGGGCAGTCTCAGATAGAGTGGGGAATCCGAACTCTGCTTCGGGAACACCGCTAACCCGAACCTATGACATTACCCGCCCTGCACTGGTCTCCCTCACCTCCGCTTCCTCCCTTTTGGTGAATGCTCCTTTTGTCATCAGTTTGGAATTTGATGAGCCTATGGGAAGCGTAGAAAGTTCCGATCTGGTTTTGTCCCAAGGCAGTGCCAGTGCTCCCACTGAAGTTCCCGGCAGCAACGGGA
>Ga0214917_10002705_pt1 | contig 21302 bp, 20 predicted proteins | sample LL_1208_BB_MetaG_FD_177983 | JGI IMG/M metagenome (GOLD analysis project Ga0214917, IMG submission 177983) | Freshwater microbial communities from Lake Lanier, Atlanta, Georgia, United States - LL_1208_BB | ecosystem: Environmental > Aquatic > Freshwater > Lake | place: USA: Georgia | collected...
TCTCGCGCTGAACTTTCCGTGTCAACGAATCCGAGAAGTTCGCCCGTGTTCTTCAGGCAGGCCTCACCGAAGTCGGTTGCTCGACGTTGTAACTCTTCGTTCCACGCGATTGAGTTTCGGGTCGCCATCGGAATGTCATAGAGCGACCGATCCATGTCAGCCGGATTTGTGTAACACGTCACCGGTGTGGATGCCCCCACCCCTCGTGGGTCAAGACCGACGATGTTGTAGGCCTCCAGAATGGGCGTATCGACTGCGCGGTCCGCGCTTTCCCGGATGAATGTTGCAGCCGACTCACCCGGACCACCCGGGTTGACCAGTAAGTCACCGCGCGCAGGTTGCTCAGACGCGAGGTGCCGAGTCAATGACAATTCGATAGGTGTGCTGAGCGGGTCGGACCAATCCGTCGGTGCGGACACCGATCCACATTGCACGTCAATGCCGCAAAAACTCCACACGATGGGCTGCGCGTAGTACGACTCGAAGCCGGCGGGCGCACCTTCGGCGACGGGCACGGACGTTTCACCTGACACCTGATCGAGCAACGACAGCGGGAAACACGCCGTGAGGCACAAAACGGAGGACGTGATCAGAATCGCGCTGCGAACAAATCGCTTGGACATCTTCATTCAGCTCCGACTCTCGAAGGGACAGTAGCAACCCGGCACAATGCCGAATTGGATGGTTCCACAATTCTTCACGCAGCGACCCGAGGCGTCGACACGATCATCATGGCCTCCAGCGCAAGAACGGGAGACACGTTTCCCGCGATTCGATGACGTGCCGTCATGATGGCGTCCGTCACGTCGAGGGCAGTGCGAGCCGTCAAGGCAGCAGCGAACGGTTCAAGATCCGAAAGGTATTCGACATTGATGAGCCCATCTCGCACACCGAGTTGAAGAAGCAAAACATCCCGAAAGACAGACGACAAATCAACCAGAATGCGATCCAAGCCGTCACGCAAGCTTCGAGTCTCGCGTCGCTTCTGTTGCTCTTCAAGGCTCCGAAATGTAGCCCGCATGCCAGCCGGAATGGAATCCTCGACCGCGAGCCCAAATGCACGACGAGTCTCTTCGACTTCGAGGGCATCCTTTTCTTCTGTGAGTGCCTTCGCGTCCTCGGTCGCGATTTCGAGCAATCGTGCTGCGACGAAAACCGCGTCGCGGACATTCTTGACAGAGAGTGCACGTCGAACGGTCTCGTCTCGACGCGCAGCCGCCAGATCGTTCGTACACAGTCGGGTTGCCATGCCAACATGACTCTGCGCATGTCGTGCGGCTCGCTCGGCGACCTCATACGCAACGCCAGTCCGACCCACGATGAGATTCGCCACATCGTTGATGCTCGGTACCGTGAGGCGAACTGACCGCACTCGTGATCTAATCGTCGGCAACAGATCAGCCTCACTGGGAGCGCAGAGAATCCAGATCGTTCCCTCGGGTGGTTCCTCCAGCGCTTTGAGCAATACGTTGCTCGTGCGCTCGACCATGCGGTCGGCATCCTCGATGACGACAACGCGATATTTCGCAACCCGTGGGCCAAACTGCGCGGTAGTGACGAGTGCGCGCACTTCGTCGATGGAGATAATGACCCGTTCCGTCGCGAGTGCGCTTAAATCGGGATGTGTTCGTGCCGCTACCTGGCGGCAGTCAGGACACTCGCCGCAACCTCCGGAGCGGCACAGAAGTGCCGAGGCAAATGCATAGGCCAGGTTCGATCGTCCGGAACCCGGAGGCCCGGTGATGAGCCACGAGTGCGCCAACGCACGAGAGTCACTCGCGGCGGTTTGAAAGCGGCTAATTGCCTCTTCCTGTCCGACGAGGTCATCCCATACGCTCATTTTTCTAGGTTATCGAGCAAGGGAGACACCCGGTTCAAAATCCTGTCGGCAATATCTGTTTCGGACAACCGTGCGTCAATCACGAGGAATCTCTGCGGCTCCGCCGTGGCGATGTCGAGGAAGGCTTGGCGCACTCGAGCGTGAAATTCAGCTTTTTCAGACTCGAAGCGGTCATAAGGCTTTTTCTGGGCGAGCAATCGCTCCGACGCCGATGCCTCATCAAGGTCGAGCAATACGGTCAGATGAGGGACTAGGTCACCGGCTGCCCACAACGAGATGCGCTTGATGTCTTCGGCTCCGAGCACCCGTCCCGACCCTTGATAGGCGACAGAAGAATCGAAATACCGATCCTGCAGCACAACTTCTCCGCGTTCAAGTGCGGGTCGCACGACGGCTTCCACATTCTGCGCACGATCGGCCGCATAGAGCAATGCCTCGGATCGAGGTGCAATATGGCCTCGCGAGTGCAGAACCAGTTCCCGAATTTCGTCACCCAAGGGAGTGCCACCAGGTTCACGAGCTTGCGTGACGTGGAATCCAGATGATTCCAACGCCGAGCGAAGGAGTCGAATCTGAGTGGTTTTTCCAACTCCGTCTCCACCTTCGAACGTAATGAAGATGCCGCGCGTCACGATTTTTTCTTGGCTCGAATGGTGCGAGTCGTGGTTGTCGTGGTGCGCGCTTTTCGCACGGTCGCTCGTGGTGCTGCCGGACCCTTCGCCCGACGTTCGGACAACAAAACAACGGCCCGGTCAAACTCAATCTCTTCGGGGTTTTCACCACGAGGGATGGTCGCATTTGTTTCGCCATCGGTCACATACGGCCCAAATCTTCCGTCTTTAACCTTTATGGGACGCCCACTGTTGGGATCTTCACCGAATTCCTTGATTGCCGATGCCACGCGCCGGGCACCAAACTTTGGTTGCGCAAAGAGAGCAAGCGCCGCAGGCTCGTCGACGGTAAATATGAGGTCTTCTGAATCGAGTGAGCGAGTGTCGGTACCCTTTTTCAGGTAGGGGCCGTAGCGACCGTTCGCGGCAAAAATGGCATCCCCGGAATCCGGGTCATGGCCGACCAAGCGCGGCAAATTCAACAACATGAGAGCCGTATCGAGGTCGATGGTCGACGGATCCATCGAGGAAAAAAGCGATGCGGTTCGCGGCTTGGGTGCGTCCGACTTCGCTTTAGCCTTTGTCGATTTCTTTTTCGGTGAGGACTCCACAACCTCACCCGTCGCCGGATCGATGGCCGTGTCGGCTACGACGACGACCTCGCTCGATTCGGGTTCCACCTCTGTGACGTAGGGCCCGAACCGACCGTCTTTCGCAGCAACGAGTTTTCCGTTTTCAGGATTGACACCCAAAATGCGATCCCCCGCGACGGGAGCATTGATAAGTTCTTGCGCTCGTTGTCGGGTGAGCTCATCCGGGGGCATGCCGTCCGGCAGATACACCTTGCGCTTTTCTCCCGGCCCTGCTTGCGGATCGTCCACTTCGATGTAGGCGTTCGTCGGCCAAATTCGCACAACAACGTCATCGTCGATCGGGAATGAATTTAAGGATTGCTTGTCGATATCCCCGAGATTCTCTGCCGAATCCTTCAAGCCACGATGACTGTCGTGCCCAAAATAAAACTGTCGCAGCCAATCTCGCCAGTCCGCATCACCGTTGGCGATCTTGTCGAGGTCATCTTCCATCTCGGACGTGAATTCGTAACTCACGAGGTCGCCGAAGCTCTGCTCCATGAGTCGAGTCACCGAGAAAGCAATCCACGTCGGAACCAACGCTTGACCCTTCATAACCGCATACCCGCGATCGAGAATCGTCGCAATGGTGGCCGAATACGTTGATGGTCGACCAATGCCGATTTCCTCCATCTTCTTGACCAGTGACGCCTCGGTGTATCGAGGTGGGGGAACCGTCGAATGACCTTTGCTCTCCACGTCGGCCAAAACCAGTGCCTGGCCCTCCGTCATACTCGGGAGCTTGGAATCTTCTTGAGCATCCTGAGCGTTGCGGTCTTCGTCTGAAGTTTCGTCGTAGGCGTTCATGAACCCGCGGAACGTGATGACCGTCCCCGACGCAACAAAATCGGCACGCGGACTTGCGGGCGCATCAACGGCGAGCGTGACCGTTGCCGTCTGTCCGCGCGCATCCGCCATCTGCGATGCAACGGTGCGCTTCCAGATCAGGTCATAGAGTCGCAGTTCTTCACCTCGGAGAACACTCGAAAGCTCATCTGGGGTGCGAAAGACGTCGCCGGCTGGGCGAATGGCCTCGTGCGCCTCCTGAGCCGTTTTACTTTTACCTGAATAGATGCGCGGCTTTTCCGAAACTTGGTCCTCGCCATAGAGTTTGATCGCTTGCGAACGAGCCGCGTTCATCGCCTGTACAGAAAGGTTTGGCGAGTCGGTTCTCATGTACGTGATGTAGCCATTTTCGTAGAGACGTTGAGCGACACTCATGGTCTGGCGAGCGGAGAACTTCAACTTCTTGACGGCCTCTTGCTGCAACGTCGACGTCGTAAACGGAGCGAATGGGCGTCGTGTATGGGGCTTGGTTTCGAGTGACGCCACTGTGACTGTCGTCGCTGGCTCGCGCATCGCGTTCACCAAAGTTGTCGCTTCTGTCTCGGTCAGCACTCGTGCGGACGACTTGACCGTCCCGTTGTCAGCAAAGTCATTTCCGGTCGCGAGCTTCGCACCACCAAGTCGCACGAGCTTGGCATGAAACTGATTTGCCGGTTGTGAATCGGTCCCCACCGTCGCCAGGAGGTCCCAGTAGTCCGCCGAGACGAACGCGATTCGCTCGCGTTCCCGATCGACGAGCAGACGCGTTGCGGGCGATTGAACGCGGCCAGCAGAGAGGCCACGTCCGACCATACGCCACATGACGGGGGAAATTTCGAAGCCATAGAGCCGATCGAGAATCCGGCGAGTCTCCTGTGCATCGACCAGGGAACGGTCAATCTCTCGAGTGTTGTCACGGGCTTGTTCAATTGCGTCTTTTGTGATCTCGTGGAAAACCATGCGGTGTACCGGAACCTTAGGTTTCAAAACCTCATAGAGATGCCACGCGATCGCTTCGCCTTCACGATCTTCATCAGTTGCGAGATACAACTCATCAGCTTCTTTGAGCGCCCGCTTGAGATCGGCAACCGTTCGCTTGCTGTTTTCCGAGACCGCGTAGTAGGGCGTGAAACCGTTGTTCACATCCACGGCAAATTGACTAAAGGGGCCCTTTTTCATGTCTGCCGGTAGGTCTTTGGGGGTGGGAATATCGCGGATATGCCCAACAGACGCCAAGACTTCATAGTCCGGTCCCAAGTACTTGCCGATCGTCTTGGCTTTCGCTGGAGACTCGACAATGACGAGCTTTTTCATTGAAGACAAACAATTCCTCCGGTTCGGGTGGTACCGAGGTCACGATACAACGCTTTTTCTCGAACGCAACAAATGTCGCAGTTTTGACTCGGTCCGTTCGGTGGCGAAGAAGTGACGCGGCGTGCCTGGGTCACAATCCCGCTCGCGATCGAACGAACAAGCGAAGAGGACCGAATGAAACGTCCATCGTCACGAAGGCGTCCCCACCGGCAACGGTGCAGGTCCATGAATTTTGCCGCGTTTCACCGATGGCATCGGACGCGCGAGAGCACGGGTCCCCGGGGATTGCGCCATGTAGCGCGCTCGCAGCCGAGAGTGCGGCGCGATCAGTAACCGCTTGTGCACGCTCGTGCACGACGACGAATCCAACGAAAGGGAGAAGGACACCAATCAACGTGACACACGTTGCAATGATTGCGAGTGCCAACATCGAACCGGCCCCGGTTTCGGAGTCGAGAAAATCGTGACGTGCGGAAACAAAACCGACGCGGGTCACAGTGCGCGCGGCATGCATGACGTCTCCACGGCGTTGAGAGAGGCGAGGGAAAGAATGCCTGAACCGGCGCTACTCAGGGTCACGCAGACAGCATCAGTCGACATCTCGACCCGTGAACCAAGACCCGGTCGCAGGTTCGCAAGTTCCGACATCGCCTTGTCAGGAGCACTTCCGAGTGAAATCGCCCGGGCAACCGATGCCGCTGTGCCCGCAAGCCACGCGTGGTCTGCGCCCAACTTCACGGCGCCAAGAAGGGCCATCACGACGAGAATGACGGCGGGAAGCGCAACGGCGAACTCCGCCGTCACGCTGCCCGCCTCCCGTGTCATCACCTAACCACCGAAGGTCAGTGCGCCGGTAATGAGGTTGGTGAGGAGCTGTTGCACAATGTTGCCCTTCAAGATGCCAACGAGAACGCCCGCCAACCCAACGGCCGCCATGGTAGCAATCGCATACTCGGCCGTTGCGGCACCAACATCGTTTCTCAGAGCATCGCGGAGCCCGACAAGCCGTGACTGATTCGAAAGGGTCGGCGCGGCGTCGGCGCGAGATCGCGGTGTAATCAAATAGGTGCGAAATTTCGAGATATGCATTGTTTTCCTTCCGTAGGTGGGGGTGTAATTTTCCCGACTCTTCGGTCTCGGGCAACAATCTGGGGGATACATTGTGGATTTCTCGCAGACCTGGACTGTGTGACGGATAACCGGTGGAGTGACGCTCTCTACACGCCCGAAACAATTCCGCTGGTGGAGATCAGTTCGACAACGAGGGGAACGACGGCCAGCAAAATGAACGCCGGGAGCACACACGTTCCCAATGGAAGGACAATCTTTTCGGACAGTTCGGCGCACTGTTTTCGTACCTGAGCAATTTCGGCATCTCGCCTCTGCAAAGTTTCTGCGTGCACGACATCGGCGAGCGGCGCACCCCACTCCTCCGAGAGTTTTCGCGCACGATGAAGATGTGTCGCGTCCGAGGCCACTTGTTCGATGCTCAAGTGCTGGGAAAGCGCTTCCAGACTTGCGTGCACGCCGACACCAGCGCGCAAACCCGCCACGACAACCGAAGGCACCACTCCGCGGGGCACACTCTCGGTCGTTACGCGCCGGATGAGGGCGCGACTCCACCACCAACCAGCCCACAGCAGCGCCATGCCGCCGACGAAACACAGCACGCCGAGCGCGTGACTGACAAAGAAGATGAGGACGTTCAAACCCAAGGCTGCGGCGATGAGGACCCCTATCGCGGGCAACGTGAGCATCACGCGAGCTGCCATTTTCGGACCCGCGACTGCCGCGGAAACTTCTCTGTCAATTGCCGCTAAAGCACGGTAAGTCTGAGCACACAGCCGTACGGTGACGCTGAGCGGAGCACCAGTATCGACACTTGACTGCCACGCCGCGTCGAGTAACTCAACATCGGCGCCGACGTCGGGGTGGATGGGCTTCTGCTGCGCAAAAACCGTACTCCTCACCTGGTTCGGAGAAATTCCGGCAACGATGAGCGCGACCGCGCGCTCGCATTGTGAAGCGAGTTCATCCCACGCGGTGGCACGGTTCGGGGCCATTACACGGTCTCGATTTTGAGTCGACCATTCTCCGCCACCACGAAGCGGGCATGAGCGCCGACCCGTCGAAGACCATCACAGACCTCCAGCACATAGACGTCGTCGAACGCGGCCACCGCGTGCACGGCAAGCGTCTCGGCACTCATGCCCGCGAGTGCCCCCAACGCTTCGAGACGAGCTGGCAGGCGAGACCACGAACCGCAGTGTACGGTCGAGGCTCCGCTGTGACCTGAATTGTTTGCCAGCATGACCGTGGCAATCTCTTCACCTCGAATTTCTCCGACAACAAGTCGATCGGGCTTCATACGAAGCGTCTCCCGCACGAGCCGAGCGAGCCCAATTTCACCCGCATTCTCAATGTTCGCTTGACGTGTTTGCAGCGAGACCACGTGTGCGTGATCAATACGTAATTCCGCAACATCCTCAACCGTGATGATCCGCAAGTTGTCGGGAAGCTCGGCGATGATGGCCGCCAGGAGCGTTGTCTTGCCCGCTCCAGTGGGACCGGCGATGAGCACACTTCTTCCATTGCGCATCCGCTCGGACATCGCGGAGGCAACGTCTTCGCTCAGCATTCCCTTATCGACCAGCGCCGAAAGAGTCGGAGCTTCAGACAAGGGCAGTCGAATGGAGATATTGGTGCCATCGGCACTGGCCGGAGGGATGATCGCATGCACGCGAATGCCGTCCGCAAGTCGAACATCGGCAAACGGGGTTGCCACATCAATATGGCGACCGCCCAGCTCAATGAGGTGTCGGGCAAGAAACACATGATCTGGTTCCGTGAACGGCCACGGATGGATTCGACGAAAACCCGAGCCCTCACTGATCCATGCGCCGCCCGGCCCGATGACGATGTCACTGACGTGGGGTGCGTTCGCAATGCCTTCAAGGTGTTCGACAATTTCTCGCACGATCCCAGTGTTGGACACAGACGGGAGGACTCTGCCCACTCGAAATGCATTGGGGAAAGAGAAAGGCGACACAAGTTGGGGGGAACTGTGTCGCCTGCCGCGCACTCGTTGGGGAACAAAGTGGCGGGTGCGCGACGAAACCGCCGCGACGACCCTCAGTCTAAATCGAGCGTTGCGCGCACGTCACGGCGCCTTATGGTGAGTAGGAAGTAAAAAATCGCTTCGACGACCCATGAGCGACACATTAAAGGGGTAAAACCCTGTCTAGTCTTGACCACGTAATGCGAAGGCGACAACGATGTCCACCCACATTGACAACCTCCTACACGAAAATCGGCGGTTCCCACCGCCACCCGAGTTCGCTACACATGCTGTTGCTCACTCCGATCTCTACGACACGGCACAGCACGACCGCCTGACTTTTTGGGCGGATCAGGCACGCCGACTCGTCGCGTGGGAGAAACCGTTCACTCAGACGCTGGACTGGTCAGATGCGCCATTCGCGAGGTGGTTCCACGACGGTACTCTGAATGTGTCCGTCAACTGTCTCGATCGCCATGTCGCGCAAGGGCACGGCGAGCGCGTGGCTTTCTACTTCGAAGGGGAACCCGGTGACCGTCGCGCCATTTCCTACGCGACTCTCACTGAAGAGGTCATGCGCATGGCTAATGCTCTGACGTCGCTCGGAGTGGAGGCGGGAGACCGCGTTGCCATTTATATGCCGCACATTCCCGAAGCCGTCACCGCCATGCTCGCGTGCGCACGAATCGGGGCTCCCCACTCCGTCGTGTTCGGCGGTTTTTCTGCCGAAAGTTTGCGAAGTCGCATCGATGACGCGGAGGCGACCGTTGTGATCACCGCGGACGGCGGGAACCGGAAAGGCAAAGTCCTTCCATTGAAGCCCGTGGTGGATGCCGCTCTCGCGCCCACGGATTCCCTACCGGATCAATCCACCGTGAATCACGTCATCGTGGTGCAGCGATGCGGGAACGACATCGACTGGGTACCCGGACGCGACCATTGGTGGCACGACCTTCGTGATGAGGCAAGCCCGCAACACGTGGCGCACGGATTCCCGGCAGAGCATCCCCTCTTCATTCTTTACACGAGCGGTACGACGGGAAAACCCAAGGGGATCCTGCACACGACCGGCGGCTATCTCACCCAGACAACCTTTACTCACCGCAACGTGTTCGATCTGCGCCCGGAAACAGATGTCTACTGGTGCACCGCGGATGTCGGTTGGATCACGGGTCACAGTTACGTGGTCTACGGTCCTCTCGCTAACGGCGCCACGAGTGTCATGTTCGAGGGAACGCCCGACACGCCCCATCCCGGTCGCTGGTGGGAAATCATCGAAAGATACGGCGTGACTCAGCTTTATACGGCACCGACGGCAATCCGGACATTTATGAAAATCGGGCGCGACGTGCCGAAACGATTCGACCTCTCGAGTTTGCGACTTTTGGGCAGCGTGGGAGAACCCATCAACCCCGAGGCGTGGATGTGGTACCACGAGAATATCGGCGCCGGTCGCACGCCCATCGTGGACACCTGGTGGCAAACGGAGACGGGAGCCATCATGATTTCTGCACTTCCCGGCGTCACGACGCTGAAACCAGGAAGTGCCCAAACACCGATTCCCGGAATCTCTGTCGCCATCACCGCAGATGACGGGACACCCATCACGAACGAGGATGGAGGGCTACTCACGATCACGGAGCCGTGGCCATCCATGCTCCGTGGAATCTGGGGTGACCCGGAAAGGTTCGTCGATACCTATTGGGCGAAGTTTGGTTCCCGGTACTTCGCCGGAGATGGGGCCCGCCGTGACCGTGACGGTGACATTTGGCTTCTCGGCCGCGTCGACGACGTGATGAACGTGTCTGGTCACCGGCTATCCACAGCCGAGATTGAATCCGCTCTCGTCTCCAACCCCGTCGTGGCCGAAGCCGCCGTCGTTGGCGCCGCGGACGAGACGACAGGGCAAGCAATTGTTGCATTCGTCATCATCAAATCGAGTCAGGTCGATCAGGCGACACCGGCCGAGCATTCGGCGCTACTTCGGGAGCACGTGGCAACTCAGATTGGAGCGATTGCTCGCCCAGCACGCGTGTACATCGTTCCGGAATTACCCAAGACTCGGAGCGGAAAAATCATGCGGCGATTACTCCGCGACGTCGCCGAGGGTCGCCCCATCGGCGATACAACGACCTTGACCGACCCCGCGATTCTCAGCGTGATAAACGCCACGGTGCACTAACGGAACGCGACGACGATTTCGATTTCGACAGGCGCATCGAGCGGGAGGACCGCGACGCCGACGGCTGAGCGTGCGTGGCGACCCGCATCTCCAAAAATCTCTACCAGAGTCTCGGATGCACCGTTTATTACTGCCGGTTGACCTGTGAACGCAGGATCCGATGCAACGAAACCGGTGACCTTGACCACGTGTGTGATGCGATCAAGGGAACCGATGACAGACTTCACGGCTGCGAGCGCATTCAAAATAGCGACTTTGGCGTACTCTCGAGCATCCGAGGCAGGAATGAGCCCGTGTCCGTCACCCACCTTGCCGGTCGCGGGAAGTGCGCCGGCAACAAAAGGCAGTTGTCCGGCGGTGAAAACCAACTCACCGTGAATCATGGCCGGGACATACGCGGCGACGGGCGGAACGACGTCCGGCAAGGTGAGGCCTAAGTCGGCAAGACGCGAATCAATGTGTGACATGCGCCATAGCCTAGGCGAGTGGACGCTTGAAGTAGGCCACGAGTCCTCCCTCGGGACCGGTGACTATCTGCACGAGTTCCCAACCGTCTTTTCCCCACGTGTTGAGGATGGCTGTCGTGTTATGGATGAGAAGTGGTGTTGTCGCGTATTCCCACGTGACCATGTGCTACATCCTTCTATCGGGTTCTTCCCAAGTTTTTCGGGCTACGCTTTAGTCTATGTTTGCCAACGCTCCGAAATCAGTTCGTCAAACGGGAGGGCTGCTCACCCTCGTTGGAATGAGCGCTGTGGCTGCGGTACTCGTCGCCGCTTCCGTTACTCCGGCCATGGCCGTCACGGGGCTCGCCGCGAATAGCACACTCGGCATTTTCAACGACCTGCCGGACTACCTCCAGATCGACGAACTGGCCCAGAAGACGAGCATTTACGCCAAGGCAAATGATGGCAAAGATGTGCTCTTGGCATCGTTCTATGCGCAGGACCGCGAAGAGGTAGACCTGAAGGACATCTCGCGCTATGTCGTCGATGCCGCTGTGGCAACCGAGGATCCCCGGTTTTACCAACATGGCGGAGTAGACCTCATCGGTACAGCTCGTGCCATGCTGTCCAATTTCGTGGGCGGAAGCGTTCAGGGTGGCTCGTCCATCACTCAGCAGTATGTCAAGAACGTTCTTGTTCAAAAAGCCGAGGGATTGTCCGACCCCGAGGCGCGGAAGGTCGCCTATGCGGCGGCGACCGCGACGAGTGCCGAACGCAAGCTGAAAGAGATGAAGCTGGCCATCGGGCTCGAACAGAACTACACAAAGGAACAGATTCTTTCGGGCTACCTGAACATTGCTTCTTTCGGTGGGCGCGTCTATGGAATTCAGAGCGCGGCAAAGTACTACTTTGGCGTGAATGCGAAGGACCTCACACTCGCTCAGGCGGCCAGCCTCATCGCCACCGTGAACAACCCGAATAACTTGCGCATTGACCAAGAAGAGAACCTCGAGAACAACAAAACCCGGCGTGACTATGTGCTGAGTCGCATGCTCGCCGAGGGAAAAATCACTCAGAAGGAGCACGACGCCGCGGTCGCAACAAAGCTCGAACCGAAAATCACGCCGAGCTCGACGGGCTGCCAGACGGCAGGAAACGCGGCTTACTTCTGCGATTACGTCACCTGGATTATTCGCAACGACCCGGCTTTCGGTAGAACAGAGGATGACCGATGGAATGCGTTCCAGCGCGGTGGGTGGAAAATCATGACCTCCTTGAACCTCAACGTTCAGGCTGCTGCTGCAGACGGTGAAGCGACGTGGGTTCCCACCACCTACGACGGACTCGACATCGGATCCGCAGCCGTGTCGGTCGAAGTCGGCACCGGGCGAGTCTTGGCCATGGTGCAGAACAAGAACTACTCCAATGACCCCGAAGTCACCCAGACGGATCCGTCGTACACATCCGTGAATTACAGCACGGACTATCTCTATGGCGGCTCATCCGGTTTTCAGGTCGGTTCGACCTACAAGATTTTTGCTCTCGCGGAATGGCTTAAGGCGGGTCACGGTCTCGGTGAGATGGTGGACGGGCGCGCCGAGATTGACGGGGCGAAACGCAAGTGGGCCATGTCGTCGTTCACGAACTCGTGTGAGGGTGTCGGTGGTCCGGATTGGTCCACCGTCAACGATGGCGGAAACGCGGGTGGCATCATCGATGCCCTCACCGCGACGACGAACTCGATCAACACTGCGTACATTGCAATGTCGCAGAAACTCGATCTCTGCGAGATTCGTAAGACGGCGGAAAGCCTGCTGGTGCACCGCGCTGACGGCAACACGTTGACGAGTGGTCCGGCATCCACACTCGGAACAAATGAGATCTCGCCTTTGACGATGGCCGTCGCGGTCGCCGGAATCGCGAATCAAGGCAAAGTCTGTTCCCCCGTTGCGATTGACAAAATCACGGATGCGAAGGGGAAAGAAATCCTGCCGCCCAAGACGGTGTGCACGCAGGCTGTCACCCCCCAAGTTGCAAACACCGTTGCCTACGCAATGGGAACGGTAATCTCGAACGGCACGGCGACGGCGTCGAACCCCCAAGACGGCATTCCCGTCGTTGGTAAGACAGGAACAACCGACAGCGCTGTACACACCTGGATGGTGGGTGCGAGCACAAAGGTGGCCACCGCGGTGTGGGTCGGAAACGTCGTCGGCTTCTCGTCGTTGTACAACTACAACTTCAACGGTGTCGTAGGAAATAGGGTGCGTCACCAAATCTGGCGAGAAATCATGACCCAAGCCAACGCGATATTCGGTGGAGATGCGTTCCCCGGTGCCGATCCGACGATGATGGGCGGGGGTCGCTCGGCCTTGATTCCTGAGACGCGAGGCCTTTCCTACGATCAGGCAAAACAGCTACTCGAAGCAAGTGGCCTGTCGGTACAAAACGGAGGTGCTATTGACTCCGAGCTTGCTGTCGGCAAAGTAGTGCGAACCGACCCGGCGACCGGCACCCAAGTTAACGGCGCAGCACTCGTGACGATCTACACGAGTAACGGAACTCTCGTCGCGGGACCTCCGTCACAAGTGGGCATGACCGAAGCCGACGCCCTGGCAGCTCTCTCTAAGTGGAACACTCGGGTCATTTACGTTGATCCTCCGCAGGATTGTAAAGAAGACACGCCTGCGGGTGGAGGCACGCCGACACCAACTCCCACGGTGATATGCACGCCCGGACCCAATCCAGACCAAGGCAAAGTTATTAAGCAGAAACCGAGCGGTGGTTTTGTGAAGCCAACGGCCACCGTGACGTTGACAGTGCAGAATTAGCGGAATGGTCACCATAGTGCCCGGCCAACTCATTGGCGCGGGAGTGGCGGTTGTGGCTGGCGTCATTGCATACGCATCCCTCGTCGAGCGCAATGCCTTCACGTTACGTCGAGTAACGGTTCCGGTCTTGCCTCCGGAAAGCCCACCTATTCGAGTTCTTCATCTGTCGGATCTCCACCTTGCACCGTGGCAAAAATCAAAAATGCGTTGGATATCCGCCCTCGCCGAGCTTCAGCCAGATTTAGTTATCGACACAGGCGACAACCTCGGACACGCTCGCGCGTTGCCCGCACTGCGTGAGGCCCTCGACGTATTTCGTGGCACGCCGGGAGCTTTCGTAAACGGGTCAAACGACTACTTCGCACCTGAATTTAAGAATCCGTTTCGCTATTTTGCCGGCCCCTCGCAACAACACCGCGAGCCCGTGCGCCTAGATACCTTGGCGCTCGAGAATTACCTGAGGACGGATCTCGGCTGGACGGACCTCAATAACCGCGCTGGCCGACTGCGGATTGGGAGCGAATACGTCGAGCTGTTCGGAGTGAACGACCCCCACCGCCACTTTGACGATCTCGACGACATGACTGTCTCTCTGACGACGACGCGAGCAAGTGAATCCTCGAAGACGTCTCTGTCCCTCGGAGTCACCCACGCACCCTACCGGCGCATCGTCAACGCAATGGTCGACAGCGGCGCTCAGTTGGTGCTTGCGGGACACACTCATGGTGGACAAGTGTGTGTGCCCGGTTTTGGTGCGCTGGTAACGAATTGTGATCTTCCGCGTTCGATGGCGAAAGGGCTGTCGTCGTGGCCCCGAAAAAACTCCCCGTCAACCGTCAATCGAGCCTCGTATCTTCACGTGTCGGCTGGGTTGGGCACGTCAATTTACGCGCCCGTAAGATTTGCGTGTGCTCCCGAAGCAACCCTGCTCACTCTCGTTCCCACGAAGCCACTGCCCGTTAAATGACCAGAGGATGCGCCGACTATACTCATGGAGAACCTCGGGGTGTGGCGCAGCTTGGTAGCGCGCGTCGTTCGGGACGACGAGGTCGCAGGTTCAAATCCTGTCACCCCGACTCGCGAAGATTGCCTACCATACACGGTGGGCAATCTTTTTCTGCTTGCCGGAGACACCACTGCGTGCAACGTTCGTTGCGCCTTTTCACGTTCTCACGTGTTTGTCAGATTTCGATTCTCGCTGCACGTTAGACTCGTCACATGCCCTTTCGCTTGACAACGTTCGCCGTCGCGCTCTCGGTCCTCACAATCTCCCTCACGGGATGCGCAATACCGACGCCCTTCCCGAGCGACCAGAAGGCCGGATCGGCCACAACCGCGTCAGTTGAAAGCTTCTCGAGTGCCGACATCATGTTTGCTCAGATGATGATTCCGCACCATCAACAAGCGGTTGACATGTCGGCTCTGGCGCTGACACGTTCGAACAACCCCGAAATCCTTGCGTTGGCTGATGCCATAAGTGCCGCACAAGGTCCCGAGATTGAGCACATGACCTCGTGGCTCGCCGAAGCCGGAGCTTCAATGGACATGGGTCACAGCATGCACATGGACGGGTTGCTGAGCGATGACGACATGGCGGCACTGGAACGGGCATCCGGAAAGGAATTTGATCGGCTGTATCTCGACGGCATGATTGCTCACCATCAGGGAGCTGTTGCCATGGCACAGACGATTACGGATTCAGCAAACCCGAATGTTGCCCAGCTCGGGTCGAGCATCGTGGCGAGTCAGACGAAAGAAATCGAGCTGATGAAGCGCATATTGACGGGGCTGTAGGGGTGGCACACCGTCGGCGGCGGATGATCTAACTAAAGTCGGGGTCCGGTTCAAATCGGTACGACACCGGCCACTGTCGTCGTCCGGCATTGAGCAGACCTTTGCTCTCCTGCAAATAGCAGAGTCCGCACAGTGATTCGTATTCAATGTCACCCTCATCGAGAGCGACCTGCTCTCCGTCAAATACAAAATCGCCGCGGAATTTGCGCGTGTTGAAAATTGCTTTACGCCCACAACGGCAGATTGTCTTGAGCTCCTCGATATCGTGTGACACTTCGAGCAGGCGACGGCTACCCGGAAACGCGACGGTCTGAAAATCCGTGCGAATACCAAACGCAAGCACCGGAATATCCTCGAGGAGTGCGATGCGAAGTAAGTCATCGACTTGGGCTTCGGTGAGGAACTGTGCCTCATCGAGGAGGAAGCACTTGATGTCCACTCCGCGACGACGCTGCACTTCCTCACGGTGACGCTGGAACGAGGCGTACAAATCGGATTCGGGGTAGACAATGAAGTCAGCTTTGCGTGAAACACCGAGGCGACTCATCACCCCAAGATCGCCTTTGGTTTCCAAAGCTGGCTGCGAGATGAGAACAGCATGACCGCGTTCCTCGTAGTTATACGCAGCCTGCAACATGGCGGTCGTTTTGCCACTGTTCATGGCACCGTAGCGAAAGAAAAGCCTTGCCATCTTCGTGGTGGTCCGTTCTGTTAGACGTTGAGTTTGAGCACCTCGGCCGTGTACCGCAACGATTCCTTGGCGACTGCAGGCGAATCAGAGAGCCGAGTTCCAAAACTAGGAATCATCTTCTTTAGTTTCGGTGTCCAACGCGCAAAGCTCTCGGGAAAACACTTCTCCAGCAACTCAATCATGATTTGCACGGAGACGGATGCGCCCGGCGACGCGCCGAGAAGGCCTGCGATGGATCCGTCCGCAGATGCCACGACTTCCGTCCCAAACTGAAGAACTCCGCCCTTCTTTGCATCTTTCTTGATGACCTGAACGCGTTGACCAGCCGTGATGATTTCCCAGTCGGACATCTGTGCGGTGGGCATGAATTGGCGGAGGTCAGCAAGTCGCTTTGCTTGACTGGCCGTGAGCTCGCCGAGCAAGTAGCGGATGAGGGAGAGATTCGTCACCGCAACGCTCAACATGGGCACGATGTTGTGCCATCGGATTGAGAAGGGCAAATCAAACCAGGAGCCACGCTTGAGAAACTTCGGCGTGAATCCAGCAAAAGGTCCAAATAGGAGCGATTTTTCGCCGTCGACGACTCGCGTATCAAGGTGAGGAACCGACATGGGTGGAGCACCGATGGACGCCTTCCCGTATACCTTGGCATCGTGGCGAGCAACGATGGCCGGATTCGACGTGCGAAGAAATTCACCCGAGACGGGGAATCCCCCAAAGCCTCGAATCTCCGGAATTCCTGAGTTCTGCAGTAGCGCGAGCGCACCACCACCGGCGCCAACAAAGACGAACTTGGCGTCAACCGTATGTGGTGTGTTGCCCACAACGTCCCGCACGTGCACGCGCCAACTCCCGTTACGCAAGCGACGCAATGAGGTCACCTGCGTTTCGGTTCGAAGCTTGGCACCGTGTGACGTCACGTACTCGAGAAGATGGCGTGTGAGGGCGCTGTAGTCAATGTCGGTCCCTGAGGCAATTCGAGTCGCCGCAACGGGAACTCCCGACTGACGTTCATCCATCAAAAGGGGTGCCCACGAATCGATGACTGCGGGATTCTCGGTGTACTCCATGCCCTCGAAGAGTGGCTGATTCTTCAAGACCGCGAAGCGCTTTCGCATGTACTCGACGTTCTTTTCGCCCCAGACAAAGGTCATGTGTGGAGTCGGATTGATGAACGACGCGGGGTCCTTGATCAGTTTTTCCGTCACCAGATACGACCAGTATTGACGCGACAACTGGAACTGTTCATTAATGGCCACTGCCTTGGATGCCTCGACGGAGCCGTCGGGAGCTTCGGGCATGTAATTGAGTTCGCAAAGTGCCGCGTGCCCGGTGCCCGCGTTGTTCCAGGGGTTCGAGCTTTCCTGCGCAACGTCACTGAGTCGTTCGAAAATCTGAATGGTCCAGCTGGGTTCTAGTTGCGTAAAAAGCGCACCCAGTGTCGCGCTCATCACGCCGCCACCAATCAGGCATACGTCAACTTCGCGAGGGATTGTCATCCCGCTAGTTTAGGGTGACCACGAGTCAATGACCGGGGTCGCCATTTCCGCAAATCGGAAGTAATTCAGGCGCGTTGTGCTGCGATAATTTCTGCAATCTGAACCGCATTGAGCGCCGCACCCTTTCGCAAGTTGTCGTTGCTGAGGAACATCGCGAGACCACGTCCGTCCTCAACCGTCTCATCTTGACGCAACCGCCCCACGAAGGTGGGGTCCGCTCCGGCGGCCTGTAGCGGCGTGGGGACATCCTCGAGGACGACACCCGGGGCATCCGCCAACAGCTCCGTGGCTTCGTCGGGCGTGATGGGCGACGAGAATTCGGCATTGATGCTCAACGAGTGTCCGGTAAACACAGGAACCCTGACACAGAGCCCACTCACAAGTAGGTGAGGGAGTTCGAGAATCTTGCGACTTTCGTTTCGAAGTTTCTTTTCTTCATCGGTTTCGTAGAGTCCGTCATCAACGATTGCGCCGGCAAGAGGCACCACGTCGAACGCGATCGTACGAACGTACTTCGACGGTGCCGGAAAGTGGATTGCCGAACCGTCATGCACGAGGTCCTCGATATTTCCCGCAGCAACAGCAGCGCGCACTTGTATGGCGAGTTCCTCCGCCCCCGCGAGACCCGATCCCGACACTGCCTGAAACGTCGTCACCGTCATCTTTGTCAGTCCCTTTGCACCATCGAGGACCTTCAGGACGGGCATCGCAGCCATCGTCGTGCAATTCGGATTTGCGATGATGCCCTTGCGGGCTTCGCCGATTGCGTGCGGATTCACCTCGCTGACGATAAGCGGGACATCCGGGTCCATACGCCAGGCACTCGAATTGTCAATCACAAGGACGCCGGCCGCTGCGAATCGCGGGGCGTGCGCTCGACTGCCCGTCGCACCCGCCGAGAACAACGCTACGTCAATGCCCGAAACGTCGGCGGACTCCACATCCTCAACGATCACATCGTGACCCCGGTATGTCAGGACCCTGCCGGCAGAGCGTGACGACGCGAAAAAGCGGATGCTCCTAACAGGAAAATCCCGCTCATCGAGGAGTCGGCGCATGACCGTGCCAACCTGACCCGTCGCACCGACCACCGCAACATTCAGGCCGGCGGATCCCATCTCTGTCATCGGCCCGTCCCCGCGTGAACGACCGCTTCGACCTGCGCGTCAAGCCCGAAGGCTGAGTGCACACGACGCATCGCATCGTTGAGTTGGTCGGCACGAAGAATCACGGAGATTCTGATTTCCGACGTTGAAATCATGTCAATGTTGACTCCCGCATCAAATAACGCGGTGAAAAGCTGGGCAGAAACCCCGGAATTCGTTCTCATGCCGGCACCGACGACCGAGAGCTTGCCAATTTGATCGTCGTAGCTGAGTTCGGCGAACCCAATGTCATCTGCACTCGCACGGAGCGCATCGAGTGCTCTCTCTCCCTCTGATTTCGGCAGAGTAAAGGAGATATCCGTCTTGGACTCACCTTTGTGACTCACGTTCTGCACAATCATGTCGATATTGATGTTCGCGTTCGCGACGATTGTGAAAATCTGCGCCGCCTTGCCCGGAACATCGGGTACCCCGACGACCGTGATCTTTGCCTCGCTCAGGTCGCCGGCCACGCCGGTGATAATGGGCTCTTCCACTTGTTGTCCCTTCGTGGGGTTGTAAACGATGGTGCCTTCGTCGTGAGTGAAGGATGACCGCACATGCAGGGTCACGCCATGCCGTCTCGCGTATTCGGTGGCGCGGATGTTCAATACCTTCGCTCCGTTCGCGGCAAGTTCGAGCATCTCTTCACTGGTTATGCGGTGAATCTTGCTCGCCATGGGAACGATGCGTGGGTCGGCAGTAAACACCCCGTCGACATCGGTGTAGATCTCGCAGACGTCGGCCTCCAGCGCGGCAGCAAGCGCGACGGCACTCGTGTCAGACCCACCGCGACCCAATGTGGTGATGTCACCCGTGTCTTTGTTGAAGCCCTGGAATCCTGCGACGATGACAATCGCGCCATCCGAGACGGCATCTTTAAGTCGGCCTGGGGTCACGTCAACGATGCGTGCCGAGCCGTGCTGGTCATCCGTAATCATTCCGGCCTGACTGCCCGTGAACGATCTGGCATCGTGTCCCAGTCCCCGCACCGCCATCGCGACGAGAGCCATCGAGATGCGTTCACCCGCCGTCAAGAGCATGTCCATTTCCCGTGGTGAGGGGACGTTCGACACTTCGTTTGCCAAATCGACGAGTTCATCCGTCGTGTCACCCATGGCGCTCACGACAACGACGACGTCGTTTCCCGCTTCACGCGCTTCGACGATACGGCGCGCGACACGCTTGATGCTCTCGGCGTCGGCTACCGAAGAACCGCCGAACTTTTGCACAATCAAGCTCACTGAGAAAACACTCCCTCAAACCAAACTAGGGGCGAAAATGTGGGGATTCTCAATTCTACCGACAGGCGGACAAACACTTTTCACGATGCGGGAAAGCCTCGTCGTGTGAAAATCCGCGACTAAACAGTGCGCCGGCCCTCGAAGGCTCTTCCGAGCGTCACTTCGTCCGCGTACTCGAGGTCGCCGCCAACGGGAAGCCCAAAAGCGAGTCGTGACACCTTCACCTCGATGGACGCAAGAAGCCGAGTGATGTACGTCGCGGTCGCTTCTCCCTCCATATTGGGGTCGGTCGCAATGATGACCTCGGTAACCGTTCCATCACTCAGTCTCGTCAGAAGCTGCCGTATTCGAAGGTCATCGGGTCCAACTCCGTCCATGGGGCTGATTGATCCACCCAGCACGTGATAGAGACCACGAAATTCTCGAGTGCGTTCGATTGCGACGACATCTTTTGCCTCTTCCACAACGCAGATTGATGAAGGGTCTCTGCGCGCATCACGGCAAATTCCACACCGAGACTCTTCGCCGACGTTGCCACAGATTTCGCAAAACTTGACCTTTTCTCGAACGTCGGTGAGTACCTGTGCGAGGCGAGAGACGTCAAAGGATTCGGTCTGAAGAATGTGAAACGCAATCCGCTGAGCCGACTTTGGGCCGACCCCGGGCAATCGACCGAGTTCGTCAATGAGTTCTTGAACAATTCCGTCGTACACGAACGCTAACCCTCGGTTGTGGGGCTGATGTTCGACCCAAGGTTCGGACCCGCGGAGTCCATCTGGACCAATGAGCTATCCATCGCACCAGAATCCGCAAGGAGAGGGGCGGCGGCGGGGTCGGAAACATCTGCGTCGCTGAGTTTCTCTTCCGAGAGGAAGGTGGCCCCGAGCACTTCCCGCACCAAGGCTTCGCCAAAGCGGGTATCTTCAGCAACTTCTTCAGGTTCAACGTGGGACGTGCTCGCGTCGATCTCATCGTCGGCAAATGTGGGCTTGCCTCGTTCGCCCGGAATCTCCACGGTTTCCCAGTTGCCCTCGGCGGATGCCGCGTCCGCAGGCGCGGTCGAAACGGGCATCGACTCCACAACCGGGACCGTCGTGGGTTCCGTGCGCGTTGTATCGACGGGTTGAGTCTGAGTGCCCTCGACGGACAGGCGGAATTTCACGTTGACACCGAGCACCTTCTGAATCGCT
>Ga0214917_10002706_pt1 | contig 21292 bp, 40 predicted proteins | sample LL_1208_BB_MetaG_FD_177983 | JGI IMG/M metagenome (GOLD analysis project Ga0214917, IMG submission 177983) | Freshwater microbial communities from Lake Lanier, Atlanta, Georgia, United States - LL_1208_BB | ecosystem: Environmental > Aquatic > Freshwater > Lake | place: USA: Georgia | collected...
AGTCCTGAAAGCCAAGTGAAACGGAGGAAAGCAGTTGAAGGGGGTCGTGCAAAGCACATACGCTTTACTGATTTACTTCAGGTAGTACGGAGGAAAGCAGTTGAAGGGGGAACACTCTGGAAGAAGAGAGACTTAACCTTTATGGAATATCTTAAAAAAAAATTTCGAGCCCTGCAAATATGATGATATCTTTCGAAATATCATTTTGATTTTAAACTATTAACTTCAAAACCCTTTGTATCCCATAAAACCAAAAATCCGCAACAGCAAAACCATAAAGACCCCCCATCGTCTATCCACGCTCATTTTTATAGACCAAATTTCTCATATAAATACAAATACGATAAAATACCTTAAATTAAGGTCGAATCAATTTATGGTCTATAAGAATCGCTATAAACAGCATTTATTCTCGAAAATAACAAAATTCGGGATGGTTTCCAGTACCTTCGATGGTTCTGTGGGTTATTTAAAGACCAATACAGCCCTTAAAAACCTTAATGCCGTACATACCCCCACAAAAGAAAAAACCCCCAGCCATGAAGCTGAGGGTAGCCTAAGAAGAAAGCCGCCTATTTGATATTGGCAACGGGCAATACAACATTAAGAAAAAAAAAATTAACGTATTGATTGTTCTACGGAATAATATATATACCTTTAAACATCCAAAAATCGAAACACATGAAATTATTGTACCACATTTACGAGCACAAGTCTGGAAGAAAGTTCTTACTTAGATGTGTACCTGCCACATCAGAGGATTCAAAGAGTAAAATAGTATGGTATGGGTTCGAAGTAAACGAATACCAAGATGGAATCATGTATGCAGTTGGAAGTAGTAGGATTACTGATTTAATTTCTGAAGGAAGGTTCTGGAAGGGTTCTTTGAAGAAAGAAGTATTAAGGAAAATTCAAAACGAAATAAACGATGAAAATTAAACTATTAATTATTTCTTTAGCAGTATGCTTGACATCTTTTGGTCAGAACAAATGGTTGTCTACAAGAAACCAATCTGGTACATGGAGTAGGTATTCAGAAAAATGGATATGGTCTGAAATGAATTATGCTTCAATACCAATATATTTTGGAAAGACTATGATTTGGATGGAGAATAAAGATGAAAGCACCTACACCGATTTAGAATCACAAGGGGAAAGTAAGGGAGTAAATGACAATGGAATTTCTTGGAAAGATTATTCTTGGACAGCCACAGATAATAGAGGTCGCAGATGCCGTGTATCATTAGTTGTTTTCAACGACCCAGATTATGATTTAATGTTTACTGTGATGTATGATGGAACATGTTTTAGATTCTATTGTAAGCGTACATCAAGCTCAATCGATAAATTTTAAATAATAAAGAATGGAAGAAAATATAGAATTTTTTTCTGGAGTATACGAAGTAGAACTTACAGATGAACTTATTGAAAAATTAGTACAAGAAAAAAAATGGGGAGACCCAAAAACTTTAAAGGAGTTTGCTAATGAAGGTGCTAAATGGAATACAAAAAATAATTCATTAATTATAAAATAAAAAAAATGGAAGGATTCAAATTAAAAATTGACGATGGAATTTGCAAAGGTTTCAAAAATGAAGAAGAAGTAGATTTCTTTATAAACAAGGCGTACGATGAAGAAACAGACAAGCATGCCCTGCTTATATATATTCCAAAAATACCAGCGTACAACATTCTTCATGTACAACAGCCATTATTCTACGACAGCGAAGCTGAACGAGACAGAATATATACTGAAAACATGGATGAAGAATTTGTGAATGTGTGGTGGGCAGCTTTATTAAACCAAATTGAAGAACAAAGAAAAAATGCACAAAATGGCACTCAAACCAGCGAGGGATAAAGCCCATGAACTAATGAACTACTATTATGATGAAGTTCGTAAGCAATGTATCAGTAAACCAAGCGGAAACATTTTTGAATTAGCCCTTTCTTTTACGAGAAAACATTGTGATGAAATGATTTCATTCATAGATTCAGAAATGCAAGGATGGTTGGACTGGGATATGAAAGCATATTTCGAAGAAGTAAAAAATCATGCGGAATCATTAATACCTAAAGAATGAATAAATATTTATCAAGACTTGTAAAGCACACATTGCTTACAAATGAAGAATGTAGGGATGATTTGTTGCTTACAATAAAAAACGTACACGATAAAGAAATGCAAATTTGGTGTTATACAAAAGAACAATATTATGACGCTTTCTTTAAAGGTAACTTGAGTAGCGTACATACTATTCGTAGGCTTTGGCAACATGTACAAGAAAAATTTCCAGAATTAAGAGGAAAAGAGTGGGAACAAAGGCAAAGGCAGGCTGGAATGATAGCCCAAGAAATAGCAGAAGAAAAATATCATCAAATGCAATTGTTCAGAAATGATTAAAGTAGAAAACGAACAAGGTCTTTCAGTACAAATAGTACGAGGTGTAGACGAGAATAAAAAAGAGGGAGAAGATGTGTTTATATTCATGGGAGGGGATTCCACAAATCCTTCTTGGGAAGAATACCTTGAGCAGTTTACGGAAAAATACAAACCACATATTCTTTTGGTTAAAAAAGCCATCGAACAAAATGGGATGGTTGGTTACACGGGCGAAGACGCTCAAGAATATTATTTCGAATTTTCCGATGGCGAAATCTGGGGATTCACATGGAGAGGCTGGGGAGACCTTATGCAATCCATCGTAGATAAGAAAGAAGGGTACATGGCGTATTATATGTAAAAAGAAAAAAATGAAAGGAATATTAAAAAGAACAGCAGGAACTGGTTCAACGTATTGGACTGTAACTTTTCCTCATGGAACAGACCATATATCTGAACATGGTTCAATATTTGTGAGGGATTGTGCGAATCTTAATACTGGAGCAAGTAGCCTATTTGTATGCAGAGAAGATGAGGATAAACTTACGAATGACCACTACGATAGTGTAGTAGAATTTGAAGTAGTAGAAAGGCAGTCGGGTATTAGTACATTTAGAGAAGCGAAAATAATTTGGGAAGACACAAATAAATAATGTTGAAATGATTCATGAATTTAAGACCCCCTTACCAGTACATACTCCTCATGGAGAAGGTCAAGCATTTTTATTAATCGATTATGGATTGAATGTAAATTCTGTATGGGTTGTAAGGTTGAAGGGTGGAAGGGTTCTACATTATTATTCAGACGACATACGTATTTATGACAATCCTATGAATGGAGCAGGTTTTGATATTGAAATTCCTGAAAATTGGAAAAAATAAGAATATGGGATACAATCCAAGTACATGGGGGAGGCAAGCATGGCACTTTATCCACATGGTAGCCTTATCTTATCCGCCAGAAGAAATGCTCACGGAAGAGATAAAAGAAAAATATTACAAATTCTTCGAATCGCTGGGGCACACCCTACCTTGTCCTTATTGCTCCCAGCATTTTAGAGAAAAGTTCAAGAAAAACCCTCCGCCACTGAATAATCGAGAAGAGCTATTCAAATGGACGGTGGATATGCACAATGCCGTAAACAGAGATAACGGGAAAAAGGAGCTTTCTTACGAAGAGGCTAAAAAGCAGATTCAGAAGAATACAAAAAATAAAACGAAAGTATCCAGAGTGTACAGCGATTACATGGTTACTGGGGTAGCCGTTTCGGTTTCTTTGATTACCATGATATGCTTATTTGGATATAGTATGCGAAGGGGGTAGCTTTGCGGTAGTGTTTCGTTTTTGGAGGAATGCCGTTTCTACGGTTTCCAAAATTTACGATGGGGGTTTCTTAAAAAAAAGAGCCCCCTTTTTATTGTTATTTCAGAAAACATATATTATCTTTACGCAAAACAGAAACACGTGCGTACAAAACTCCTCGATTTAACAGTTTATATAAAGGGTACACCACTACCAGTAATTAATAGCGAAATGGATGTTTACGTAGATTGGGATTTACAGATAAACAAGAATCCAGATTCTGCATCACTGCTATATAGCTTTAGTGGTATAGATGGAAAATTCAATGTACACGAATCAAAAGAGCTATATCAAAAGAACTCTGAATATAAGTTCAGGGCTGACGAAACATGGAAATTTGCTCATGTTCCATATTGTGCAGATTCTATAAGTCCTACAAGTGCAATTATAAACTTTGATGATAAAACAGTAAAAATTAAATTTTAGAAAAATGAACGAAACTAAAATCGAGAGAATCCTTAGAGAAAGGCATATGTCTCAAGGCGACTTAGTAAGGCTGATTAAAGCCAAATCTGGATTCAAGATTGGTAGGGATAGAATATCCAAAATCTGTACTGGTAGGCTAACCAACTATACCGTAGAAACTGCAAGAATGATATCTGAAGCACTTGAAGTACCTATGGATGAAATAGTAGAAATCGAAAACGTAAAAAAGAATAATAGGACAGCGTGAGGCAATATGTTGTACCAGCTCAATTTTTTAAAGCCATTGCTGAAAAAGGGAACTTGTACAGCCGTCTTTGGGTCTACTGGTTGGGTGAGTTTGTGGATGAGATATTCGAACCTAACTTTATAGAGAAACAAGTGAAAAACCTGAAGAAGCATGTCAAGGAGGGGGAAATAAGCGAAATATACCATTACGGTGTACAGTTCCTTCAGCAAGATTTTAAAGTAATTGAAGAGAAAAAAAAGAAAGCCTCTAAGCCAATTAGTAAAGAGGTTAGGCTCATAGCAGAGAAGGCTATCGAGTACCTGAATGTTAAGACTGGTGCAACTTTCTCTACAAAGGGTTCTAATATAGAGCTTATAGCTGGTAGGGTTTCAGAAGGGTTTACTCTATCCGACTTTAAGCTGGTTATAGATAAAAAGGTAGCAGACTGGAAGGGCTCTGATTACGAGAAGTACCTAAGACCTATAACCTTGTTCGCTAAAACAAAATTTGAAAACTATTTAAACAGTACTGATGCAACAAAACCTGCAAACAACTTCACAAAATTTGCCGATTCAGTCCAGCGTGCAAAAGAGCTTATTGGATTATATAACAAGTGATGAAGAACATGCTATCGTACAAGCGGTAGAAGGAAGTAAGCAAATAGCAAAGTCGGAAAATTCGAAAGAAGAATTAATCAATATAGTTGTAAAGTGGAGAATGTATATCGGAATCCCGAAAACCGATGTCGCTGAAGAATTAGTTCTGGTTGCAGGATTTATTTTCGAGAATTATGGATTCCTTACAACGCAAGAAATAGAACTGGCAATTAAACTTTCAGTACTTAGAAAATTAAAGGACACCGAATTTCATGGATACTTTTCTCCTATGTATGTTGCGAAAGTATTGGATAGCTATTTGTACTATCGTAAAATAACTATGGCAGATTCAATAAGACGTAGAGAGAAAGCTATTGCTGAAGAAAGGGAAATGCAGAATAAACCAAGCCCAGAAGAACAAGCCGAAGGATATAAAGAATTATTCCAAAATTTTTACAAAGAGTACAAACAAAATGGGTACATACGAGATGTATTCAATTTATGTTACAACTTTCTTCGAAAACACAAAATGATGGATGTTTATAAAGAAACAATCGAAGAAGCCCAAGCCTATGGAAAAAGAAAAGTTGAAGAGGTAAAAGAGAAGGCAAGAAAAGAAGGTGGTAAGATAGATTTCGATTTAGGCTTAGAAGAAAAAAGATGGGCAAGGAACTATTGTGTGCACAAGTACTTCGACACTGTGGATATTAATGTTCTATGCAATAATATAAAACCCCAGCATTTTGAATAAAAAATCTTAATTTAGTACTATGGTTTATACGGGTAGAATTTTTGATATTATTCATGTAAACGAGAAGGTCTCGCAAATAGTCCTTAGAAAAAAGGATAAGGATAAGATTGTGCCCGTAGCTATAACCGTAATGGGCTACTGGAAAGATAAAGCATTCAACGAGCTAAAGCTAAAGCCTAAAGATAAGATTAGGGGAAATCTGTACCTGAAGTCAAATCTTTGGAAGGGTAAATACTATACTGATGCTTATTTCCGAGAAATATATCTGGTAGAGCCAGCTCCAGTCAAAATGGGAGAAAACCTATTCCAGACTGAAGAGGGTCTCGTAGATATAGATTCAGGAGAACTTATGGAAGAAATAAAAACTGAAAACAATGGACAATAGAGCTAAAGACATGTTTGATTGGGTAGCCCGAATTATTGATACGTGCAACAACGATTTCCATTTCGAAGCTATTGATAACCTTATCGATATTCATTTTAAGAATTTCGGGGATGAAACACTTAAATTAGACCTTCAGCTTCTAAGAACAAAGAAATGGAACGAAATACACGTGATTTTGAAATAGGGTATGGAATACCGACTTACAATAGGTACGACCTTTTGCGAAGCAATCTACTGCTATACGCAAGGGATTTTTCTTTGTCTACTCATGAAGATGAGTTTTATATATTAGATAACGGAAACCAAGACATAGGCTTCACGTATGGGAAAATATTAAAGCAGCCTAAAAATATAGGTGTGGGTGCATCTTGGAATATACTTTGCCAGAAAATATTCGAAAAATGTACACATGCTGTTATTCTAAACGATGACATATATCTGGGATTGAATAGCCATGTTATTAAGAGGATAATCGAGCGTAAGCCTGAAAGCCTAATAAGGGCTACTCCTGACTGGTGTGCTTTTATTATTCCGAAAACCGTATACGAGAAAGTAGGAAAATTCGATGAATGTTTTTACCCTGCGTACTATGAAGATAAGTCCTATGAGTATAGGATGAAGCTAAAAGGGGTGCACATGTACAAGACACCAGAAATGAATCCGCATATTTACCTTGCTTCACAATCCTTAGAGAAAGACCCTTCTATAATAGAATCGAGTAAGAAGAATAGAAAACTCTATATTGAGATGTGGGGAGGAGAGCCTGAAAGAGAAAAATACAAAACACCCTTTAATAAATGAAATTAGAAAAGAATCCTTTAGATGCACTTAGTGTAGATGAACTGGAAATATTATTGAAAGCCGTACAAAATTCATTCGGTCAATTAAGAATAAAAGGGGTTTTGGTATCTGGTCTGCCAGATGAAGAGAATGAAAAGTATATGAGGATTTATCATGAAGCAGGTTTGTACTTTTTTAATACAAGGAATCTCAAGGATGGTCAATTAGGATTTAGATATTCTATGGACTATGAAAACTTCGCACACAACGTAAAAATAGAAATCGAATTTAGAAAATAATAATAGTTAAATAAAATAACAATGCTAAAACTACAATCAATTTGCAGACTGGGTCAAGATGCTGTCGTAAACACAGTAAACGGAAGAAGCGTAATAAATTTTTCAGCCGCCTATTCAGAGAAATATAAAAATTCAGAAGGGATAGAGGTAAGTAATACAACATGGTTAAGCTGTGCGTACTGGGTTGATAGGACAGCATTAGCTGCTTATCTTAAAAAAGGGTTACAGATTTATTTAGAGGGAAAGCCTGAAGCAAGAATTTATACTAATAATCAAGGGCACACTGTACCACAATTAAATGTTAGGGTTTCTTATATAAAACTGCTATCAGATAAAAAAGAGCCAGAACAACAAGAACCAATAGATGATTTGCCATTTTAAAAATAATATAGGTTTTGGAAAATAACAGACACTATTTATTCACGACATACTATCAGCCCCAGTCAGAAGATAGAAAGGCAGAGTATGATTTTTGTATAGAGAAGAACAAGGTAGCTTCAATAGATAAGATATTTCTATTTGTAGAAGAGAGAGATGTACAAGCCGCATCTAAATTTGGTGTAGAGGTAATTACAGTAAGTAGGCGACCTACCTTCAAAGATTTTTTTGACTATATCAGAAAAGAGGAATTTTCGGATTCAATAAATATCGTAGCCAATACGGATATATTTTTCCTGAATATGCAGCAAATCGATAGAAACCTAAGCAGACTACAAAAAGGCAGAAGCTGCTTTGCTTTAACCAGACACGACTATCATCATTATAGACCGAGCCACCTTTATGATAGACCCGATACTCAAGATACTTGGGTGTTCAATGGGAATGAGGGGCTTGAAAAAATTGCCTATGCTGATTTTTGTATGGGAGTTGCAGGGTGTGATAACAGACTTGCCCATGAGCTTAAAGAGGCAGGATTTGAAGTTTATAATCCCAGCAAAACTATCCAGACGTTCCATCTACATGATGTACCGATTAGGACTTTTGTTGAGAATGTGATAGAACGTATACCACCACCTTATTTACTTTTACCACCTACTGAATGAAAATTTTACGAGTTGTACTAACTGGCGAAGAGCCACCCTACTATACTATCACTAATGCGTTCAAAAGTGTTTTTGACGAGGTCGATACTATTTACTGGGATGAAATAAAAAATATATCAGAAATGAACGAAATTGTACGAGCCAGAGTTCAGGCTATTAAGTACGATGCCGTATTCATGCAGATTCAGCATCCTGAAATTATAGAGCTGCAAACCGCAAAGGTTATGTCCGAGCACACTCTTGTTTTTAATTGGTCTGGCGATGTGCGTACTGATATTACATGGTACGAGCAAATTGCCCCCTATGTAATTACGCTTTTTACAAACATGACCGATGTAGAAAAACTAAGGAGTAAAGGATTTGTAGCTGATTATTTACAATGCGGCTATGACCACAAATATTATTTTCAAAAACAATTAAAAAGACATAATACTATCGGGTTTTGCGGAAACTATTATAGTGCAGCAGATTTTCCATTAAAGCAATTAAGGATAGATGCAGTCTATGAGCTTAAAAGGAATTTCCCAGAACAATTTCATTTATACGGAAGGGAGTGGGATAAGGTAGGAATCAAGTCTGAGGGAATTGCAAATAATGAGTGGGAGGCGAATCTTTACAACGAAAGCCTACTCGCTTTAAGCGTCAGTCATTTTGATTATTCCAGATATTTCTCTGATAGGCTACTTAGGGAAATGGCTTGTGGCTGTTGTGTGCTATCGCATAGATTCAAGGATAACCACTTAGAGTTTATAGAAGGGAAGCACATAGTGTACTGGGATAACCTGAAAAGTCTGACTGAATTATGTAGGTACTATTTTAATTTTCCTCATGAGGCAAGAGAAATAGGAGAGGCAGCAGCAAAGTATGTACAAGAGAATTATACATGGGAAATATTCGCAAATAAATTATTAAATATTATTTTAAAAAATAAGACATGAGTGCACCAATTTTAATGCCATTTCAGGATTTGCCGTTTAACGGAGATTCATTTGTTTGTAAAGAGTTTTTGAAAATCAAGGAACAGCTTAGGATAAACGTAGCCGTTGAAACGGGTAGCTGTATGTATTCCACTACGGAGTGGCTTGGTAAAAACTTCGACAGAGTACATACCGCAGAGCTTAATGCCGAATTTGCCCAACACGGTGTACACAAAATATCGGGTATGGGTAACGTGTACCCAGAAATCAAGGATTCAGTAGTATTCCTTAAAGATTTAATGAACCGATTAGCTAAACAAGACCGAGTTATTTATTTCTTGGATGCTCACTGGGGTCATCATTGCCCCTTGATTGACGAGATGTCGATTTTATTGTCCAGCCCAACAGAACTCCCCCCAGTAATCGTAATTCACGACTGGTACACTGGAGACGAGCGTCTGGGATGGGATGAGTACAATGGTCAAAAATTCGAGTACAGTTGGATTGAGCCAAAGGTTAAAGAGCTTGAAAAGGCTCATGGATGTGTATACAAGCACTATTTCAATACAGAAGCCGAAAACGGAATGAGAGGCTTGATATATCTTATTCCAGTAAAAAGCTGGGTATCACAAATACCAAACATAGAAAAATGGAATAAGTATAGCCAAAGCGGAGAAGAAGCCTTTATAAATTTTATTTTAAATAATCTGCCTAATAAGGGAAATCACTTAGTAGAGATTGGTGCTTGGGATGGATATCATTTATCTAATACGAGATTCCTGATAGAGCGAGGTTATACGCATTTACTGATAGATGGAGATAATAGAGGTAACGAAGAAGTAAAAGAACATTTTATTTTAGAAAATAATATTCTGGAAATTCTTGAAAAATATAATACCCCATCCGAGTTTGATTTGCTCTGCATAGACATAGATGGGAACGATTTATATATTTTAGAGAAAATCCTAAGCAAATACAAGCCATCCCTAATTGTTGCTGAATATAACCCAATATTCCAGCCTAATGAAAGTAAGGTTATCGCATACGATGAAAACCATAGATGGAACGATGACGACTATTACGGCTTCTCATTTTTGGCAGGTTTACGCCTTGCGGAAAAACACGGGTATGCTTGTGTTCATGAAAATGATAGCCTGAACATGTATTTTGTCAGGAAAGATTTTTTAGAAGTTGTACCTAATGTATCTTACAAGCCTACAAATTATCACAGACGTTCAGAAAAAAATAATTGGATAGATTACTAAATTTTGAAAATAATATATATCTTTAGCAATAATAGTTTTAACCAAAAAAAAGAAAACAATGAAGTACTTCGATGCAGTCGTTCAGGTTATGATTGAAACCGTAGACGGCAAGGGAAATCCAAAATTCAAACGAGTGAAAAAAAATTACTTGGTTGATTCGCTAACTGTAACGGAAGCCGAAGCCAGAGTGGTGAAGGTGTTCGAACAGATGGGCGGTGTTCAAGAGTTCAATGTGCTTGGTGTAAATGGTAGTAAGGTAATGAGTGCTATTTTAATGCAAGGAGATACGGATGCAGATGTAAAATTCTATGAAGTAGCCGTAGAGATTAAATTAGAAAGCTCTTCACCAGACGACAGCATCCGAGTAAAAAGAATCAAAGAGAACTTTTTAGTGGAGGCTAAGTCTGTAAGTGAAGCTGAAGAGAAAGTAAATAAAGTTTACACATCAGAAGGATTCAGTAGCGATTTTGAAGTAGTTGTGGTAAAAAGAAGTAAGGTTGTTGAAATCATCGAACCAGATACTAAAGACTTAAAAGAGCTTCCAGAGGGTAAGTGGCTTACCAGAAAACCTGAAAAGGATGCAGAAGCTGAAGAGGAAACAATTGAAGAAAAAACTGAAACTGAAAACAATGATTAAGTTAAGCGGAAAAATTAAAAAAGTTTTTAATACTGAAACTTTCAACAATTTTGAAAAGCGAACTTTTTGGCTGGAAGACGTTTCTGAAAAGTTCCCAAACACTTGGCAACTTGAACTATGGAAATCGGATATTGAAATGATTGAACACTATTCAGTGGGAGATTTTGTAACCGTGTACATAGATATCAAAGGCAAGCATTGGAGCAGAGATGGCAAAGAGGGTGTTATGAATACTCTCAAATGCTGGAACATAGAAAAGGAGGGTAAGCCCTTCAAGGAAATCAAAGCATAGCTATGAATAAGGTTAAGTATATATTCCATTTGGTTTTTATAGCTTTACCATTATTTTTAATAGTTTATTGCTGTATGAACGTGGTGTTTTTTGTTAACGACATGTACAAGTTCCTAAAATCTCTGGCGAGATACTTCAGGAGGTCGTGAGTTGCAATTAACGGCTTTCGTCTCGCCACATTGGAGTATGGTGTAACGGTAGCACAACAGATTTTGGTTCTGTTTGTCATGGTTCGAATCCATGTACTCCATCAGAATAAAAGAAAATAGATGTTTTATAATACAATAGAATTATCTGGTGAAGAATTACAAAAAGCTAAGATTGATTGTAAATCACAAGAAGATTATATAAAGTGGATTTTTACTAAAAAACCTACATTAGAAATCACTCCATCTGAACTTTTGCTTTATTTTGAAAACAATGTACCTATAACAAGTATAAGAAGAGCATTGACAAATCTTACCAATGATAATATATTAGAAAAAACAAGCAATTACCGTATGGGTAATTATGGTAAGCCCGAACATATATGGAAATTAAAAAAAATAAAATCAGATAGTGTAAGTCAAATAAATTTATTTTAAACTGTACATGGAGATTATATATTTCATGTTACCACAAGTAATAATCTTAGTGGTAATAATATTTTTCAAAATAACAGAAAAGGATGACAAGGAAATCTAAAGACTGGTTCACAGATAGAATCGGAACGAAAGTATATAGGGATGATAATGGTTGCGATTGTCCAGTGTGTAAAGCCGTAGAGCGTAATGGTCTAATTATACATGATGAGCTACATGCTCAATATCTATACGATTGCCAAAATGAAATGGGTATTAATTACTACGATACTAAAAAGGAAAAACAATCATGAGTAATCAAAATGCACCAATTCTGATTATGGAAGCATCCCAGCAGCCCTATTTGTCTCTCGGATGTAAATTTGGTGGCATAAAGGCTTTTGGACACGAGTACGTGTATATCCCCCCTAAAGATGTGTTTTTAAGAAAAGATTATGTGAAAGAGTATAGCAAGCACATCAACAAAGAAAAAAAGAGCTGGGATTCCTTCGTAGAAAAAATAAAGGCTATATGATAAAGAACTTTGAAGAAATAACTGCACCTTTAAACGAAGAAGAACTCAAGCTGGTTGATATCATTATAGATGGTCTCAAAAAGAGAGGAAAGGAAGACGCTCTTAAAGGAGATGAAATTTGTCAGCGTATTAATAAAAACAAAGAAAAGCTGGGATTGAAGAAAAATCTTTCGGATGCTCGATTGAGGAAAATAACCAATCACATCAGAACTCAAGGTCTTTTGCCAATCATAGCTACTTCAAAGGGGTATTACTGCTCGTACAACGTAATTGAGATAAGGGCACAGATTGATTCTTTGGAAGATAGGGCAAAAGCAATTCAGGCATCTGCTGATGGACTGAGAAAATTTTTATAAATTTATGAAAAAATGCAAAAGATTAATCAAGCACTCATTGTCATAGCTGCCTTTTTGGTGGCAGGGTGTGCTGCATTTTTTTCTGTAACTGGACTTGGAAATTTATTCAAGTCCTTTTCCGTTATGTTTATGGCTGGCTCTTTAGAATATGCGAAACTGGTAACAGCAGCATATTTGAAGAGCAGGTGGGAAGAACTTGGAAAATTCCTGAGAATATATTTGGCGGTAGCCGTACTCATTTTGATGTTTATAACATCGATGGGTATATATGGTTTTTTATCAGATGCCTTTCAAAATCAAAGCATTAGGTTGGAACAAGTGGAAAGACAAGTATCTTTGCTGCAAAATAAAATAAACATAAACAAATCAGAAATTGAGCGGTACACAAAACAAAACGAAACAAGCCTGAATATCAGGAACTCCCAAGAACAAAACTTATCAAAATTAATTGACGACAAAAGGGCGACTGGGAGAATGTCAACGATGATACGCAATGCCGACATCGAAATTTCACGGAACTCGAAAAAAATAGATTCATTAAATACATATAATGTTACACTTTACAATCAGATAGACAGCGTAAAGAACCAGAATATTGATTTAGAAAAAGAGGTAGGCGGTTTCAGGTTTGTGGCAGAATCCTTCAATGTGCCCCTAAAAACTGCTGTTAAGTGGTTTATATTGATGATAGTATTTGTATTTGACCCGTTGGCAATAGCCCTTGTGTTGGCTTATAACACAAAAAGAAAAAAAATGGAACAAGCAGTAGAGGAAAAGAAAGTTGTAAAGCAGTACGATAGGAATTGGGTCGTTAGTATGAAAAGCGTACAGACCGATAATGAAAAAAAATATTCCCAAAATAATGAAGAGGGGTACATCAGGCACATTTTGGCTACCATAGGGGATGGAAAGTTCTTGGTAGACTTAGGAGCAAAAGATGGATTCAACCAATCAAATACCAGATATTTCGTAGAAAAGGGGTATCAGGGTTTGCTTATCGATTCGGATGATATGGCTGGGGAAAGCAAAGAGGTGAAAAGACATAAAATATTTTCAGGTAATATCATCCCACTATTGAGAACATATAAATGCCCCAAATCATTTGACCTACTTAGTATTGACCTTGATGGAACAGATTACTGGGTTTTGAAGGCTATCCTAAAGAATTACAATCCTAAATTGATAGTTGCTGAGTTCAACCCAACATTAGAGCAGGGTAAAGCACTAACCGTACAAGATAAACAAGATTTCAAGTGGGAAGGGGATAATTATTTTGGATTCAGCTTTGAAGCAGGAAAAAAATTGGGTGCTGAATTTGGCTATACCGTAATTCATCAGGAAAACAATATGAATATGTTCTTGGTATCAAATGATTTCCTGAATGGCGTAGATGTACCAGAAGTAACCTATGAACAATCAGATATGTTTAAAATTTCAGACAATACTAATTGGATTGAAGTTTAAAAATGTATATTTTTATATAAAATAATATATGCAGATATATTTCATACTTTGTTTTTTGTTATCCATTATTGGCTTTTTTATTATGGTAAAGCTCCCGTACAATAAGTGTATGGAAGTAGAAAATGACATGATATTAAAAACATTTTTATTTGAAATCAACAATCACCGAAATGATGGTTGGCTTCAGCAATATTATCGAGAGAAATATCAAGATAGACTTAAATATTTACTAAATGAAAAAGGTATTGGTACTTGGTGGTGGTGGATTTATAGGTGGACATCTCGCCAGAAGATTAAAGGATGAAGGATGTTGGGTGAGGGTTGCTGATATAAAAAACCATGAGTATTTTAAAGAGGAGGAGTTCTGCCATGACTTCAGGCTTGGAGATTTAGCAGACCCACATTTTGTCTCAAGGGTTATGTACGCTCCAAATCAGTTATCTGTTGCAGATGATTTGAGTTCATTCGATGAAGTATACCAGCTCGCTGCCGATATGGGTGGGGCTGGATATATATTTACGGGATTCAACGATTCAAACGTGATGCACAATTCCGCCATGATTAACCTGAACGTAGCTAATCAAGCTGCTAAGTATCATGTGAAAAAATTATTTTATAGCAGTTCTGCCTGCATGTACCCAGAGCATAATCAACTCGACCCCAATAATCCAAACTGCGAAGAAAGCTCTGCTTACCCTGCAAACCCAGATAGTGAATATGGTTGGGAGAAATTATTTTCAGAAAGGCTCTTCATGGCATATTCCAGAAACTATGGATTAAATGTTAGGATAGCTCGTTTCCATAATATATTCGGTACAGAAGGTACATGGACTGGAGGAAAAGAAAAATCACCAGCAGCAATATGTAGAAAGGTTGCAGAAGCAAAAGATGGAGAAGAAATAGAAATTTGGGGAGATGGAACACAGACAAGGTCATTTTTGTACGTTGATGAATGTGTAGAAGCCGTATTAAGACTTATGGAAACTGATTTTCAAAAACCAGTAAACATTGGTAGTGAAGAAATGGTAACCATGAATCAGCTCGCACAGATGGCTATAAATATTTCTGGCAAGGACTTGAAAATAAAAAATATTCATGGAAATGAATTTTTAAGAAAATATGGATATCCATGTCCTTTGGGAGTAAAAGGTAGAAATTCTCATAATAAATTATACAGAGAAGTAGTTGGTTGGGAAGTTAGTCAGCCTTTAGAAGCAGGAATTAGAAAATTGTACACTTGGATAGATAAAAAAGTAAATCATGTATAAAGTATCATTAATTGTTCCTTCATATTTAAGACCACAGCGTACTACAAGAGCTATTGAGTGCATCTTGAATCAAGACACGCAGGATTTCGAAGCGTACATAGCTGGAGATAAATGTCCTTTTATTCAGGAGCTTGTAGATTCAGGAAAAAGTTTAGAATATATAAAGACTGCTGCTGACAAAGGAATCAAGCTGTCAATATTTAATATGCCGCACCATTATGGCGGATATGGTTTTCAGGCAAGGAATACGTGCGTTGCACTTGCATTTGGTGATTATGTTATGTTCATGGATAATGATGATGTTATAGAGCCCAATCATATTAGTAACTATTACAACACAATATCCCAGACGGATAATGATTTGATGTATTTCAATTCTTGGTTAGACCCTATTGAAGAAAGAGGTACACGTGGTAAATTAAGAGAAACAAAGATGCAAGAAGGATTAATTGGTCATTCTGAAATTATTGTAAAGACATCACTTTTAAAAACATTGAAACCTGAAACATCTGAGTACAACCATGATTGGTTTTACATTAAACAAATGCTGGATTCTGGAGCAAAATACGATAAGTCAAATAATCAACCTACCTATAAAATCATGGGAGTTGGTGAATTAAGAGAAACATCAATAGATTAATATATGAAACCTGCAAAACCAACTAAAAAGGCACAGCCTAAATCAAAGCCAAATCCTAAAAGTAAGCCAAAAGAAAAAGCCATAGAGCCTAAATGGGGTCATCCAGAAAAGTTAAAAGATGTACCAACAGAACCACGAAAGCGTAAGCCAATCGAAAATAAAATGAGTAATCAGGAATTTCTCGATATGATTAAAACACATCATCACATTAAAAATAATACTTGGAAAACTATGACTACTGAAGAGTATATGGAGATGGGTCGTAAGCTCGCTGATTCTGATAAAAATATCATGTACAGAAAAAGAGCAGAAAAAATATTAACCTACTCAATTACAGCAAGTATTATAATACTGATATTCTGGTTATGGAGTTATAGCGAAACAAGAAACGAAATCACCAAAATGGAGCAAATTAATCAAACCTATCAATTTCAAGTTGATTCATTGAATCAGTTAGTTGGCGATTTGCAAGCCAATTTGCAAACAGCATTAGATACAATACACAACAACAGCTCAAAAATACCAGAATGAAACACACCGTAAACGTAGGAAACCCTAATGAATATGTATTGGTAAAAAATGGCGTACAATCTGTATGTCCTTTTACGCCACCTTTCCCAATGCCAGCAGGAGAAAATCAAGTAAATATAATGCGTATACCATGTACGACACAATGTCCTCATGCTAACTTTATTTCAACAGATAATAAAACGGGTAGCTGGGAAATTACATGTTCTGGTAAAACTGAAAGATTTTCCATAGAAGAAGAAGAGAATCAAAAAAATACCTTTGAAATGAGAAGCGTATGAAAACACTAAAATCATCTGCATTTTGGATTGGTCTTTTACCAAGTGTTGTAATCATAGGATTATTTTATATACTGAAACCAAATAATGGAGAAATCAATCGAGAGCTAAAAAGGCTCAAGCAAGAAAATAAAATACTTCAGAAAAAAAATGATTCTATATTTTCAGTTGTAAAAAATCTCGAAAGATTAAAATTAAAAGCTGATGAAAAAATAGCAGAGCTTGAAGCAGAAGAAATGAAGCAGGAGAAAGAAGTTGCAGAACTTAATAGCAAGATAAAATCAATCAAAAAGAAATATGAAAAAGCAAACACTCATAGCAATAATTTCACTACTGCTGACATACAAAGGTATTTCACAGACAGCCTCGACAGATAGTGTTACTTGTTTACCAAACTCTCAATTGCGGAAAGCTATCAATCTTATCGAGTTGGGTAAGGTACATAAAGAAGAGCTTGATGCGAGTGTTTTGAAAATTGGCAAGCTGGAAAACCTTATTGTTACCAAAGACGGAATCATAGGAGAATACAAGAAAAAAGACGTGTACAACGATTCATTGATTGTTGCATACAAAGGCATAGTTCAGAACTATCAAAAGAGTTTATCGAATAGCGAGATGTCTTTTTCTTTACAAACAAAAAAATTAAGACGTGAAAAATTAAAAAAATGGGGAACTTTGATGCTCGGTGTAGCGGCTGGTTTTTTAATATTTAGATAAAATAATAAGAGAAATAAGAGAAATGAAACAAAAAAGAATTTTGTGCCTTTTTGATTATGTGGCACGAACTGGATTCGGTACAGTAAGTAAAAACATAGTAAAAGAATTAAAAAAACACTACGGAAAAGATTTACATCTGGATATAGTAGCCATAAATTATTTTGGAGAACCTTATTATGAGGATGAAAATACGTACGTAATATCTGCAAGGAACAACGATGTTAAAGACGACCCGTTTGGTCGTTATTTCTTTTTGAAGGTATTAAAGGAAAGCAACGAGTACGATGGAATATTTATCTGTCAGGACTTAGGTGTGATTGTTTCTTTCATGGAAGTTCTTGAACATATAAAGCAAGAAAAAAAGGAAGCCAACAAAAAAGTATTCAAATCAATATTTTACACGCCAGTAGATTGCCATCTGATATATGAGCTCGTTCGTAAGCTGGAGTTTTTTGATGTATTAGTTACTTATACTGAATTTGGTAGGAAAGAAATCAATCGTTTACGACCAGAGCTAAAAGTAAAAGTTGTACCACACGGAAATAATCCCAAAGATTTTTATCCATTACCAGAAATAGAGAAACAAGTATTTCGTAAAAGATACTTTGGTGATAATTCCGACAAATTCATAATTACAAACGTAAATAGAAATCAACCACGTAAGGATTTACCTAACACGATATTTGGATTTATCGAAGCTAAAAAGATTTGGAATCCTGCCTTACCCAAACCATTCTTGTATTTACATACACATCCCAATGACCCAATGGGTTGGGATATTCGTGCTATCATGCTTCAAACAGATTTAGAAGAGGATGTAGATTATAAGTTATTACCAAAAGAATACGAAGAGGGCGGTAGCTCGACTGAGTTGGTTAATCAAATTTATAACGCTTCAGATGTTTATTTGACAACAACTCTTGGTGAAGGATGGGGTCTTGGCTTTAGTGAAGCAGCCGCATGTAAAATTCCAATCATAGCACCGTACACAACATCCTATATCGAAATGTCTGGTTATGGCAAAAATGCGTACATGTTGGAAACAATATATCCGTACGTTCATACTAATGACAACGTGGTAAGAGAACAAACAGATATTGTAGAAGTAGGAGAAACAATACTTCACGTAGCAGAATGTAAACATGGATTGCAGGAAGCAATCAACGGAAGAGAGAATTTACAGAATAGAATAGAAGCCAACTATAATTGGGTACAGAAATTAGATTGGAAAAATGTTTGTAAATCTTGGATTGAATATTTCAAGACTTATTAAGCATTGTATCCGTACTCTGCATCATGAAGTTCATCATCAACCATAGACGTAGCATCTGCTGGTAATTCAGTTTGTTCGTCTTTTAAAACTTCTATATCTGGCTTAGTGTAAAGTGGAGCTATGCTTTCTTTTGCATCTTTAAGTTTCTTTAAAGCATCTTCGTAAGAATCTGTTGCTTCGTCAGCTTTTTTTCTTTGCCATCTTTGATACAAAAAAAATCCTGCATACGATGCTACCAACAAAGATGAGAATGCTATGATTATTTGCTTCTTGTTCATATTTATTATTTTATTCTTCCAAGCCCAGTGTAGTCTTGAGTTGCCTCAAGTATTCCAGATAGGCTGTCTAAATATTTTGTAGCAGGGGTGGTTGTATAACCAGCTTTTGCAATTCTTAATACTTGGTCTTTAGCAGATGTGGCTTTGTTTCTTGCATCTGCGTACCTATCTTTCATAAGAACTTCGACAGTTGCCCTGATTCCTGCTTCTACATCTTTAAATTTGCTGAAAGAACGCTTTACATATCTTTTTTTACCGCCTATGTATTCAGTTGTATCTTTTGTTACACAACCAACTACTCCAGCTAAACTTGGAGCACACTTAATGCCACCAAAATTAAAATCGTTCTTAGCTAAAGAAGATTCTCCCCAACCGCTTTCTAATGCTTTTTGAGCAACGACTGTCGGGAAATATAGATTCGTACCCCTGATAGCTTTAGCGATTCCATCACCATAAGTATCTACGAACCACTTTGTCTTATTTTTTACAGCGAGTGAATAAGGCATAGTAATATTAGTTTTAATGCAAATAGCCCCGTACATTCAGGGCTTTTTGCAGTTCATTAAAATGCTGGTGCTTATTTCAGCTTCCAAGCAGCGAAAGCCAAAAGACCAATAATCACTACGTTGTGAACGTTTTGACCACCGAGAAATTTAGGGCTGTTGATGTTTAACAAGTCCATGATGTTTGTTTGTATTGTTAATAAATGTTTCCTAAAGTAGTTTGTACACTATGTACGCTGAGACAGCTATATTCAGCAGACTATGTATATTCTGATGAAGTGGGCTATCCAGAAACTCTTTTGAAAAGAAGTTCATTACTTCTTAACCAATTTGTAAACTACAAATGATGCAAGAGCGATTTTGATTACGTTGTGTACGTTTTGTCCACCCAAGAACTTAGGGCTGTTGATGTTGAATAATTCAGACATGTTTGTTTGTTTTTGTTTGTTTAAAATAGTTTAAAATAAACCTTAGATACCAAAAATATGCTTTTTTCAAGAAAAAAAAATAAATTTGAAAAAAAATCTGTATGGCAAAACGCAGAGGCAGAAAATCGGCTGCCCAAACCCCAGCCCCGAAAGCCGATAAAATAAAGGGTTCTAAGAAGAATCCTAAAGGTACAGCAGCCTCTGAGTTATCTGCTGCAAGGATAAAATTGTCTTCAGATACCATAGGTACTTTGAAGAAAAAGCTGGATGAGTTCAAAGAAAAGTATCCATCTAAGAAAAATGTGTCATTAAATGACCTGAAAGCTGTATACAGAAGGGGTTCTGGAGCATATAGCAAAAGCCATAGACCCACAATTACTGGGGGTAAGCCAAATAGCCGTGCTGCATGGAGTTATGCACGTGTGAATAAGTTTTTGGAGAAAGCTGCTGGTAAGCCAGTTAAGAAAGCGTATGTACAAGATGACGACCTATTAGCAGATGGAGGAAAGGTGTTCAACGATAAAGAACTATTGGCTAAATGGAAAAAGGGTGAAAGTATAGGTTTTACTGGTGAAGCACATCTAAAAGCCAAAGGATTAATACCCAGAGCAGATGGAACTAAACGGAAATCTGAAAAATATAAAGAAGAGGGAGGTGAAATATTTGCAAAAGGTGGTAAAACAAAGGGTAAAGGCGACTGCTATCAAGCCGCAGGGGATTTTGCCATAGGTAAATTTTACGCACCACAAATAGATTTTAGGGGAGAGCCGTATATAGTTCATGCAGAAGTAACTGGTCAGGGGGAAATTAAGGGATTAAGATATGGTCATGCTTGGGTTGAGGATGACATTTTCGTTTACGATTATTCGAACAATAGAGAGATTGTTTTCCCGAAAGAGCTTTATTACATGATAGGTCAAGTAAATACATCAGACCCTAAAAAATATCAAAAGTACACCTTTGAACAAGCCAGAAAAAAGATGCTTGATACTGGTAATTATGGTAGCTGGGATATTGAAACAGAATATGAAAATGGAGGAGAAATGATAAAAAATGATAATTCAGAGCAACAAATGGTACAATGTGTAAAATGTGATTGGA
>Ga0214917_10002708_pt1 | contig 21291 bp, 5 predicted proteins | sample LL_1208_BB_MetaG_FD_177983 | JGI IMG/M metagenome (GOLD analysis project Ga0214917, IMG submission 177983) | Freshwater microbial communities from Lake Lanier, Atlanta, Georgia, United States - LL_1208_BB | ecosystem: Environmental > Aquatic > Freshwater > Lake | place: USA: Georgia | collected...
CATCTACTACTGATTTTTCAGGAAATACAGTATCAAATTGGGTTGTATCGGATATTTCATTTACAGCTAGTATGAGTTCTATTTTAAGTAATAGTTCAAGTTATAAACCAGGTAATGGATTTATTTATTCTAATACAACATATAATACTGGTGTTCATTTTGAGCGTACATCTTCATCATACAATTCAACAACAGGTCTATATTTGGGTTCAAGAAATACAACAGGATTACCAGCATCATTGGGATTGCCAGCGAATACGTTAAGTGGTGATTGGTTACAATTATATTCGTCACAACCGTTAAGAATGGTATCTTATAATTTGAGCCCATTTTATTATTTCACTGGATACAATATCGCAACAATGATGCCACAATCATATTATATATTAGGTTCGAATGATACGGTTAGTTGGTATCCAATCCAGAAAGTAGATTGTTCTTATATGCCAGTAGATGTATCATCGTCATGCCCAACTTTGACATATAATGTTACAACAAATTATGGAGCACAACAAATCGGACCAAATCCAACCCCGAACTCGATTGGATATGGTTCGTATTTGAATTATTCAAACGCAGATAATAGTTATAATTATTTCCGTATTTCGTTTCAAAAAACGTTTGGACAAAATGGAGGTGGAGCGGGAACAGGTGCTCCTACTGGATGGGGATTTCCAAATACAACATGGGATGGAAGTTGTATATCATTAAGTAAATGGGCAATTAATTTCCAAGCGGATTATTCTTGTACAGCAGGTTCTTATGGTGATGGATTATTAGCAAATTCTGCTGCTGTAAATGGTCCAGTAGGTATAAAATTAGATTCATCCAATAATATTTATATAGCAGAAAACGGCGGACAGAGAATACGTAAAATAGATGCTAGTTCTGGTATAATAACATCGTTGTTGGGATATATATCACCAAATTCGGCAAATGCCACTGCGAAAAATTGGATAGCAAATGGAACACAGTGGGATGCGAGTGCTAGTAGTGTTTTGACTACATATTTTCCTTATAAATTATTCAACGCAACAGATGGTAATAACAACAATGATACGTATATATCAAAAGATGATGTATATAATAACAATCCCAGCAGCATTTTTGATGGTAGCTATAAAGGAACTGTTAATACACGTGTAATTGGTTTTTCACAAACAATATCGGGTGAGTGGGTACAAATACATTCAGGAACACCTTGTCAATTCATATCACATTCTATGAAAACTTATAATTCAAGTGTTACTTATTATAATGGAAGTATGCTTCCAGCAAAATTTTTAATTGTAGGTTCAATGGACGCATCTAGTTGGTATCCAATTCAAGATGTATCATTAGGATGGACTTCAGTAACTGATACTGTTAGTACGGTAGAATCAACACAAACATATGTAGTAAGTACAAATTCCTCTACAATACGTTATGGAACACCAAATTCAAAGGGAGATGTCTATTTGACTGGTTATCCTACCGCAGCGAATTATTATACTTATTTTAGAATGATAGTACGTGAAATTATAGGTAAAAGAATGGGGTCAAGTGGTGGAAGTAGTACTACATTAAATCGACTTGAAATTTCAGAATGGAATATAAATTTCTTAGGAGGAGGTGGATATGGTGGAGTCCCAGCATCTACCGTAAGTTCAACCGGTGATTTATCATTGAATGGAACAATTATAGGAGGAATCGCAGGAAATGCTACAATGAATTATCCTTGGGGATTGGCACTGGATACAAGTCAAAATTTATATATAGCAGAAGCAGGTGGTCATCGTATACGAAAACTATTATTAGACCCATCCGGTATAATTAGTTCAATGAGTCCAATAACAACGATATGCGGTAATGGAACGTATACGCATACAGGGGATGGTAGATACGCTATAAATGCTACTATAGCAAACCCATTAATGATTGATATCGATACATCGAATAACATATTATTGGGTTTTGATGATTGGGCAGTAGCAGCTGGTGGTGCTGTAGTAAGAATGATAAATGGAAACAATGGAATAATTGATAGAATAGCAGGAACTGATATTAGTGGATATTTCGGTGACGGAGGTTTTGCTACAAGAGCAATATTCAGGAGTCCATACGTTGCTAGATTTGATAAAAATCGAAATATATATATTGGCGATGCTGGTAACGGAAGAATACGTAAAATAACCCGCCAAACCGCTCCACCAGCAACGAATCTATTGAAATATGGTGTAGATATCGCAAATACATTTTCACCAAAAACTGGTATTACTACTACACAATTGATAAATGGTATATATAACACGAATTTACAGGATAATATAGAGCCGATAGAACAACAGGCTATTCCAGCAAAAGGACGTGTTTTCACAGATAATAATAGTTGGGTAGTACCAGCGAATCCAGTTTATCAATCCGGTATATCACCAAGTAGTACGAATGCCACCTCGAATAAATGGACAACAACGGCTGGTTCAACAACGATTACTTGGGTATCTAATTCAAGTAGTAATGATGTAGGTTTTGATGCTTATAAAGCGTTCGACTCAAAAATTCTCCTAAGTAATAACGGTTGGCAATCTACAACCAATCGATACGATACAACAACTGGTTATTATATTTCTACTAATTATACTTATATTAATGGAATAGGTAATATGGGTGGTGAATGGTTACAAATCCAAACCAGTTTACCATTATCAATGAATAGTTATCAATTAAATAGTCTACTTAATAATTTGTATTTAAGAGCTATGCCGAGAAGATATTATATTGTCGGGTCCAATGATAAATTAACATGGTATCCAATTCAATATGTGAGTAGAGATAGTAATAACAATGGTAGGATTACTAGTACTAGTACATATGCGGTGGATACTCGAACGAATTATATTGATACTATGATACACTCACAAGTAATGTTACTGGATATACAACATCGAACGATTATTATACTTATTTTAGAATGGTAGTTATACAAAATTGTAGTTCGGCCACATCACAAGCAAGTAATACTAGTATCGGTGAATGGGTCATTAATGGAACCGTATTGACCAATCCAACCGGATGGCAATTCAGTGCCTCGACTGAGGATACCTCTATGAATGCGAATGCTTTCAATGCGTTCAATAATTCGACGACCACATTCTGGAAAGATATATGTGGAAATTATGATTTAAGTTCGGGTAGTTACTGCGATATCGTAACACCAAATAGTAAAAACGCAACGGGATATTCTTTCTCGGCCAATGGAATTAATTGGGACATTAGTTCGAGTAGTTTTCTTTCGGGGTATGAATCGTATTATGCTTTTAACGCAACGAACGGTGGAATTAATAATAGTTGGGTGTCATCTTCAAGTCTTTATGACAACACCGTAACAACACCAGGAAGATATTTGGGCACTACTAAGACCCTTGTAGATGGATTTCCATTAGGTATTTCAGGTGAATGGATACAGGTAAAATCAAATAAACCATGTCAATATTTAACGCATAATTTAGTTAGTTATGATGATACTGTTAGTTTAGTAGGTAGAGCTTTACCAGCAAGATATTATATTGTAGGTTCTATAGATGGTTCTACTTGGTATCCAATACAAGACATTTCATATGCTTATTCTGCTACAGATAATTTAGTTGCTGCTCAAACAACGCCTACATTTAGTATGACAACAAATACAACACCTACTTATTATGGTGCTACAGGCACAATAGGTTATGTAAGTTTAGCGGGTTATTCAACATCGAATAATTATTATACATATTTTAGAATGATAGTAAAAGAAACATTCAGCAAAAGATATTTATATACGGTTGCGGATGATAGAATTTTGCTTTCAGAATGGAATTTGACATTAAGACAAGGTCCATCATTAACCAGTACAACTTTTACGAATACAATAGGAAATCCATATAGTAGTTACCGATTCCCCGTACCATATAAACCATCGACCATTTTAATACCAGTGTCAAATTTCACTGCTTTTTCAATATCAAATGATGCTACACGAATGGTCATTTGTAGTTATAAAAATGGTAATACGACTGCTGATTATAATAGTAGTACTAATATAAATGGTGCGGGAGCAATATTTTATTCAACATCTACAAATGGTACAGATTGGGTAACACCAATAGTATTGGATACAACTGTTAAAGGTTATATAGGTGCTGTAATAACTAACGATGGAATGCGTATAGCATATTGTGCGAATAATAGTTCAAATGTATATATTTATTCATGGCCAAAACCTGGAATACCTACATTGTTACAAACATTGACGACATCTTCCGTAGGACATAATCAAATGGGTATTTCTCGAGATGGAAATAGATTAATTTTTGCTGGGCCAAGTGCTAATAGCATTATATATTTCTCTCTTTGGAATAATACAACAAATACATATAGTCCTCCTAGAAAAACATTACAGACAGGAACATTAAATATTTATTGTGTGGATATATCAAAAGATGGTAATCGAATCGTATATGTATCAGAAGATGGTACAACAAGGGCCAATCAAAAAGTATATTGGGCAACATGGAATGGTTCTAATTTTACAGATGGAACTGCTATAAGTGTGCCTGCTGAAAATACAATTAGTCCAAGAACATTAAAATTTAATGAAGATGCGTCTGTTGTATATCTTTCTACACAAAATGGCACAAACGCCATATATATGTCTTATTTTAATTATAATACAAATAGTTATAGTAGTTTTGTTTCTACCGAATATATACCACCTTATATAACACCTTCAACCGACCAATGGGGAATTACTAGTTCTAATGACGGTAAATATATATATAAAGTTGGATTTAGAGACGTATCAAGACAATCTTTCACAATATACCGTCTCGAATTAGCACAAACAAATGTAGCCGATGGAGAATGGATACAAGTAAAATTACCATATCAATTGAAATTAACCAATTATTCCATTATGAATCGACCAACAACCGCTGAAAAAGACGATACATACAATGACCCAAGAATATGGTGGTTATTGGGTTCGAATGATGGTTCAGCATGGAATTTGGTGGATTATCGTAATGATACTGCCAGTATTGGTGGAGCAATGCGTAAGTTCAATGTCTATACAAAAGATTATTATTCTTATTATCGATTAGTGATATCGGCTGTATCCACGAACACGACAGTTTCATCCGCAACATTAGCACAATTATTTTTAAATGGAATCTATAATTATACGGATTCTGTTATAACAACAATCGGTACTAATTATGGAAATGTAGAACAAATATTACCAATACCAGGATTCAATCCAACATCCAATAATTTTACATATAATGGTCGTTCATTTATTACAAGTAGTTCATCACAAGGGTCATCTTCGTTGACAACAATGTCACCTTTCAATGCTTTTAAAAATATAAATTCAACTGGTTATGTGAAATGGAATAGTGATTATAGATGGGATAGTGGTTATAGTGGTTCAGCTTATAATAATGCGGGTGCCAATATAACTTATGGTCAACATCCTTATGTAGACACTACTGGCGTTTATCAAGGTGGAACCGCAGGTTCGACAACATCAAATTATTGGAAAACAAATTTCTATGGAGGAAATGAATCGAATACAGTAGCAGCAGGTACAATGACAAGAAATACAGATATAACAGTGCCGAGAAACAACATAATTGGATTATCTATAACAGCAGATAATACTCGTGTTGTTTATTGTGTATATAATACAGCATCACAAGGTTTATATTTTGCTACTATTGGCAGTGATGGCAATTGGTCAGGAGAAACCTCGTTTGATACCACACAAAGAGTATATCTTAGTTTAAGTATTTCAGCTGATGGTAGTAGAGGAGTTTTTTGTGATAATACTAGTGTGTATTATTTTACATGGACAGGTACAACCTATACAACACCTATTAAAATAGAATCAGAATATAATAGAAAGTATCAAATTGCCAAACTAACATATGATGGAAACCGATTAGTTGCAAATACGTCGGAAACAACAGCAGCAATTTATTTTTCAGTATGGAATGGCACTAGTTATGGTCCATTAACGCAAACGTTAGAAACACGAGTTACAACACATAGAGGTTTAGGAATATCAAATGATGGAAATAGATTAATATATGGTTCGGATACAGGTAGCAATTATAATAGTGTATTTTATTCAGTATGGAATGGAACAAATTATACTGTAGGAAAACCAACATTGGATACATCAGCAAAAACTTGGCGTAATTTTGAGTTCTCAAACGATAATAATATTTTATATGGTTCAACACAAGGAAATACTACAGCAACTTTATGGGTATGTAAATATAATGCTATATTAGATAATTATCAAGCATTCATAGCAGTACCTACTTTGACAATTCCGGCAAATTTAGACTCGTGGCCGTTATTTATTAGTAGAGATGGAAATACTTTGTATTGTAAAGCCTATAATGAAACAACCCTATATAGAATGAGTACTCAGATATATCAAGCAGTGGGTGAATGGTTACAAGTTCAAACATCATCCCCATTGAAATTAGCAAATTATAGAATTTTATCAGGAAATAATGATGTTTCTAGTGCGACTGATTTTAGATATGATGACAAGCGAATTCCTATTATTTTCTATATGTTAGGTTCAAATGACGGTTCAACTTGGTTTTTATTAGATGCCCAATCATTAACAACGACACAAACATCAAGAGAACTTGGTAGTTATTCCACATCAACAACCTATGCTACCCAATATTATACGTATTTTAGGTTAGTAGTAAATAGAGTTTCTGGAAGTGTTTCCGGTAGCAATGTTGTGAGTTTAACAAATCTACAATTATTTGGTGTTTATCTGTAATAACGTAAAATCATAAAATCATAAAAAATATAATTTATAAAAAAATATATTTTTTTACAACTCAAACCATTCAATCACGTTCTCAATCTAATTTCTTGGAAAGTTTTGCTACTTGACTTTTGAGAGATTGAATTTCATTCACTAATAGTCCAATCAAACCAATATAATTCAATGTTTGTTTTTCCTCACCATCTTTATCACCATTTACTAAAAATGGAAATTCCGCTTGTACCTCGTGTGCTAAGAAACCAATATCGTGTTTTTGTGCGTCGGTATTATAATAAAAAACAGGACGTAATTTATCGATGGATAAATCTGGATGCGATGCCACGTCGACAACATCTGTCTTGATACGATAATCAGAGGCGACATTATAAGAAAGAGCATTGATAGCACCATAACCAGTACCAGCATAAAAATTATGAGTATTACCAGCAGTAGGAGTTTGATATCTTAATATACCAGAATTCACACCGAAACCATAGAAACTAGTCCCAGTGATAAAACTTTCAGAAGGAGTGGAATCATATAAAACAGCGATTTTATTTTCGAAATCATTTGTTTTATTCACACGAAAACATCCAGAAACATCTAAATTATAAGATGAAACGGTAGTACCGATGGCGATTTTATTGGCGACTTGTAGATTCGTGTTCAACGATACATCATTTCTAACGAATAAACGGTCATTCAAAGAGGCATCATCTCCTACGAATAAATATCGATTGACAGATAAATCAGTACCGACGTAAAGACGTGAATTCAACGAAACATCTCCACCTACAAAGAGACGTGAATTCATCGAAGCATCTCCTCCCACATAAATCCGTGAATTCAACGAAGCATCTCCTCCTAAAAGTAGTCTAGAACCAAAAGAGACATCACCCACTACGGATAATTTGGTATTCATGGAAACATCATTTGGTAAATAAAGAGTGGTATTGATAATAGGATTAGAAAGTCTTAAATAACGTAAGTCTAAATCAGCGAGAGAATAATAAGTATATGAAAAATTAGAACTAGTTTGGTCGGTATTTTGAGTAATGAGTCCGTCGACGTTGAAATTACCACCACGAACAGTCATATTACCACCAGACATATCTAAAAACCCTGTAATATAAGTTTGACGAAGACGATTGGATGTAGCAGCATATTCATACCACGCAGTATTAGACATTTATATATAATTCAATGATATATATAAATAGAAATAAATTTTTGGGATGTTTTCGGCGCAACAATAATAATGGCAATTGTGTGTTTCGATATATATCAACTTATATAATTGATAATGTGATGAAAAATCGTTATTAAAATTTGATAACCCAATAAACACCAAAGTTAAATGGACGAGTTTCATTTTGGTTTGTTATAGCAGAACCGGTCGCTGGTGTTGCGGAATTATTAATAGATATACCAGTAGTTGAGGTTCCAGCATTATCTTGATATCCACGAAAATTAGTACCACTTGGAGCAGTTCTATCACCCGCATCTGTCCACCTTAATGTATTGAATGCTAAACTATGTGTATGACCAGGATCAGTTATTCCGTGACTATGTGCTTGTGTCGCATGTGATTGACCAGTATTATCAACTGACGGACCTGTATATGTAATAGCAGTACTATTATATGTTTTTGTTTGATTGCCAGTACCTCTTAAAAATGCTCCTTGATAATTTGGTAAATTAAAAGTAGTTGAACCATCGCCAACGCCAAATGTAGTTCCTATTACGGTATATAAAGCACTATAAATAGTTCTCGAAACAGGATTTCCATCACATATGAACCAACCTGTAGGTGCTGTAGCACTGACCCAAGCCATAATCATTCCAGCAGGTAATATATTAAGAGTAGGTGGATTTAAAGTTACACCTCCATTAAATGTACTAGCGCCAGCAACTGTCAATGTATTATTCAAAGTACTAGCACCAGTAACTGTTAAAGTATTAGATAATGAAGTACTACCCGTTACACTAAGAGGTCCATTGACTGTTTGAGACTGTGATACATTAGGCACAGTGGATGGAGAACCTAAAGCATTTACAAATATTCCACCCGCACTACTAACCAAATATGAAAATTGTCCATTACTACTACTAGTTACTCCAGTAAATGGACTTTGTGTTGCTCCTCCACTACTCCAAGTTACACCATAATTATTAGAATACCAAATTTGACCTCCGCTACTAGGAAGACCATTCGCTAAAACCAATCCTTCGACCGCTAACTGATATTGCGCATTTGCCACCATACTACATGAAAGCCATGATTTAACGCCAGCGTTTGTATTAGCAGTCCATGTAGCACCATAATTTGTACTATTATACAAAGACCCTCCATTTACTACAGCATTTTGATATTGACCAGTAGCAGAAACATAAACAAATGACCAATTATTTGTTCCAACGCTAGTAACTGGATTCCATGTAATACCAAAATCAGTTGAACGATAGATAAATCCATTACTAACCAACGCGGTTTGAAATTGCCCAGTAGCCGATATTGATATTTCTACCCAATTAGTCAAAGTATTTGTTCCAACTGGAACGATTTGTGACCAAGTAACACCATAATTGGAACTAATATAAATACCACCATTATTTAATACTGAACCATTTACAATTCCAGTTTGGTATTGACCATTCGCAGATACACTTACGGAGGTCCATGCCATAGGAGTATTTGCCCGTACAACACTAGGCCGGAAAGTCGCACCAAAATCATTCGAAACATAGACATTACCACTATTGAATGAATTATCTGAAATAACACCAGCATATGGTGTGGTAATCGTAAAACCACCATCAATGATAGCAGTTTGATATTGACCATTGGCTGAACATACATAATCACTCCAATTTTGGTAAACATTACTAGGAGTGAAATAAGTAAAGGTAGAAGCATAATCTCTGGATAATGATAATTGTCCAGCACCGAAAGTACCAGAATTTATTAGTATATATTGTCCAGTAGCAGATGTGAATATATTTTCAGATGACATCATACTGAAACCATCTAATTGACTCCATGATTGGCCGAATGATGATAACAAAATAGAAGGTTGATTTGAGAACATTACTGAATTATCCAATAAAGAAATTGGATTTACAGAACCTTGTATATTAAGTAGTTTTATAGGATTAGTGCGATAAGAATATGTATTAGTGAGAGTGGTTTTTGTTGGCTGAACAATATAGACATTCGATGATGTAGTAGTACTAGAAAGGGCAACAAAATATTCTCCATCCGCTGAAATAGCACATGAAGCAAAACTAGCGCCGGATATATTATTACTAGATAGATATGTTGAGAATGTAGCCCCAGAATTACCAGGAGAATTATTTTGAACGTATAAAGCATTTGCGCTACTATTCGAAGGAGCAAACATCATGTATTGTCCATTTGCTGACATGGCAACACTATTATAATTATAGGAAAGAGCGATTCCACCGACTTGTGACCAGGTTTGACCATAATCTTTGGAATAATAACAACCACTATTACTAGAATATGTTGATATTAACATATATTTACCACTACTGGATACAGCAACATCCCACCATCTGGTACTTGGTGCTGAAATATTACCACCAGTAGATAATGTAAATGTTTTTGACTCAAAACTACTACCATAATTACTAGATAAATAATAATTCGTAACATTACTAGCAATTGAAACAATTTGATATTTACCATCGGAAGACATAGCACAACGACCACACGTTAAAGCAGTGCCATTTAATTGTGTTCGAGACCAATCTGAACCATAATTTCTAGAAACATACGCAAAACCGCTATTACTAGTGCTATCCATAACAGCAGTAATATATTGTCCATTTGCTGAAATGGCAACAGAGGTCCATGTTTGACTACTAGAAAATCCAAATACAGAATATTCTGTAAAAGAATTCCCAAAATTATTAGAAATATATACATATCCAGGGTCTGAGCAAGCAACCATATATTGACCTGTTGCTGAAATAGCACAATGATAGTAATTTTGACCACTTAACTTCGTTTGCCATGTATTACCAAAGTTATTGGATATTGATACATAATCATTATGACTATCAGTAATAATCATAAATTGACCAGTAGCGGAAACTTTGATAATTTTATCTACACCAGTATTAGCTCCCAGCCCGGTTGCTCTATTGATATAAGTAGTGGTTTCAGTAAAAGTAGCAGTATTTGAAACATCATATGTATATGGACTCATTGTAGTAACAGTAGCATCGGTTAGTTGGCCTACATATACATCTCCATTTGTTACTAAATTACCATTCAGAGAAATATCTCGATTCACGAAAAGACGTCCGTTGAATGACGCATCTCCTCCTAAAAAGAGATTTCTATTCAGGGATGCGTCTGACCCACCGATTAGACGATTCGATAAAGTAATATTACCATTTATGGATAAATTCGACCCGATTGTTGTATTTCCTGAAACAGACAAGGCCCCATTCATAGAAGTATCCCCTCCGGTTATGAAAAGATTACTATTTGGTCTAAGAATTAAATTACCACCGTTAATATCGACAAAACCGACGAAATAGGTTTGACGAACACGATTCGATGTAGTAACAAAATCGAATACATTTGGAATAGATGACATAGTATTTATATATAATTCGGGATATATATAAATAGAAATAAATTTTTGGGTATTTTTTGTACTAGTTGATTTATTGAATTATATTAAGATATTAAGCTATACGAACATACATATAATTAATATAATTAGCAGTACTAGTGTTGGCATATCCACTTGGAAAACTTGTTCTTAAATAATAAATTTTGTTAGCAGTTGATGGTCTTAATATTCTCATATTATTATTACCTCCTTGATATACATTACCAGAAGCATAAACAAGATTAGAATGTACACTAACGCCATCAATTGTTGAGTTACTTCCAGTATTCGCGGAATTTTCTGTACATGATAATTCAATATAACCAGTACCACTACCAGTAGTAATAGTTATCCAAATCCACCAAGTCAGCATGTATACACCAGGATTAGCTATTGTAATATCAACAGAAGGTAAATTAGCAGCGGTACTTCTTCCCGAAACAGTAAAACCAATATGATTTGCCGTATAAGACGGTAAAGTTGTATAAGACATATTGATAAAACCACTTACACTTATTGGCCCACTAACATCTAACAAAGTAGCCGGCGCTGTTTTACCAATGGCTACGTTACCACTAACTAACGCATTACCACTAACATCCAACGCAGTAGTTCCAATCGTTTTACCAATAACTACATTACCACCCAATGGATTTAACAAAAGGTCTTTTGCCAGTGGTGCTCCAGGAGTATCCCACATATTTTGAATATATCCAGTTCCATTATTACCAGATGCCGCCGGATCACCCCATATGCCAATACAAAGAGCATCGTTCTCATCACCATCACCGGCGATTCTAATACTAGATTTGGTATTTGTACTTATGAATGACATAGTAGCATCACGATATTGAGGTTGTTTGATTTGTAATCCACCAGCAGTGCCAATTTGTAATCTCCATTGATTTGCTGTCTGATCATAAAATTGTAATAATCCAGCACCTCCAACATTAGCCGAACCGGTACTACCAATTAACCATTCTTTTCCACTGGTACCATTATGTTTCAAAGACAAATAAGGACCAGCTGTGGTACTATAACTATTTAAAAGTAATCCATAACCGCCATTTGTCAATCCAATATTAGTAGTACCACTAATATCCAATACATATGCTGGATTATTATTTTTGATTCCCATATTACCAGAGATTACCATATTACCACCGGAATTAACTGTCATAGGGTACGTGGTATTAGGATGTGTAGAAATAACATATTGAGTACCACTAGTAACAGCAGCGGATAATTCACTATCAATAGCACTACTAATATTACCAGCATAACTCAAAGCAAAAACAGCATCTTGATAAAATCTTAGTTTGGAATATGTACCATTCGCATTTTTGGTAGTTACATAAATAGTAACAGCACAATACACATTGTTAGAATTACATTTAATATAATAACTAGATGTCTGATTAGTACTATCATAAACAACCACAAAATCAATATTAGCATCCGTGAATACATTTGAACCAATAATATTATTCAATGTAATAGAACTAATAGGAGCAGTGGCTAAACTATTATAGGTAGTAGTAACATCTACATTATAAGTATTATTTTGGTATGTGACTAGACCTACTACACGGAAAGTCACTTTCTGTTGAGGGTCTCCACACTGGGCTAATTTATACCAATTACCGGCGGTCATGGTTCTTACAAAAGTACCCACGCCAGCATTTCCGGTGGTAGGTTCTTTTGACGCAACCCCTCCAGCGACCTCGAGTTGTGTTCCAGAAGCATCTGGTACATTATTGACACCAACTTTACCACCGGCAGGATTTAATGCCAAACGCTGTCCACCACCTATGTTGGTTTGATTTACTTGAATCTTACCAATAGGAAAGTTGGCGGTGGTAGTATCTAACATGAGACCCATTCTAGAATTGGTATTAGTGCTACCAGTGAGAACAATTTGACCGGAAACATCGGCATTGGTACCAGTCGAATCGCCAGTAACTAACACACGGGTATTATTGGATGAATTAGTCATACTAGCGTAGGTAGCATTATTGATAGATAATTTCGATGAAACGAGCGCAACGCCACTAAGGTCCAATGCGGAGCCGGCGGTTACCGAGGTTTTACCAACCGCTAAATTTCCTCTAAGAAACAGATTATTCAAGGAGGAATCGCCGGCAACACTTAATGTGGCGGTTTTGGTATTTTGATTGACGGTTACATTATTACTAAATGTAGGATTTCCCACGGTAGCGAATGTACCGGAAACATCGTTCCATGAAATATAAGTATATTGTACGTTAGTAGCAGCTGTATCGGTATTTTGAGAAATAAGACCGTTTATATTGAAATTATTATTACGTACTACTAAATCACCACTAATGTCTAAAAATCCATTAACGTATGTTTGTTTAATACGATTCGAAGTAGTAGCATATTGATACCAATAAGATGATGACATAGTATTTATATATAAAACAGGATATATATAAATAGAAATAAATTTTTGGGTATTTTTTGTACTAGTTGATTTTATAAAAATACAGCATTGAGTTAACCACAATGATAAATACAACCAACGAAAGCAGCGATATAAACTTTTGTTCCATTAGAAATCATTTCATTATATTTATTTTCTGTAATAATTGTACCATTTGAATCAAGATACCTTATTTTATAGGCTGGTTTAGTGATAACATTTCCATTAGAGTCACTAGAATTAATATATTGTGTAGTTCCATCAGGATTAGTAATGATTTTTATTACAGGTAAATTTTTTGGTTTAAAATCACAATCCATTGTAATTTTACCAACTGTATAATTCATCATTTGACCAGTTTCTTGAACCATTCCATAACCAGGAATATTCGATGATGTAATATAATCACCATTTTCAAATATGCCATTTTCATTACAAACCCAAATTCCACCTTCACCCAACGCATTTACAAAAACTCTTTGTTTTTCACCCAACGGATTAGGCCAGAAAGATACAAATCTACCAGCTCCATCGAATTTTCGGGTATTATTTGTATCTTCAGTATAAGATATTACTCCGAATACAGATTTACATGAAGCTGTTTTTGTTAAAGTTATTTTTGGTACAGATTCATCAATTGTAATATGGTCTATTTGAGATGTATTATCAAAATTATTAATCAAAGACCAATATTCACCAGTTGATTTTACAATCAAACCCTCAAAATTTATTGAATCGATTGTTTCATCATACACACAACGATGTTGTCCAGTGAAATTCATTTTAGCAGTAGTTGGGGTAACAGTATCATTTTCAATCATAGCAACCATCCCATACTGGTTAAAAGCTGTAGAGATTAAACTAAAGAAAGTAAGATTGGCATTAGTTGATTGGTCCATTCCTATTGCCCATTTTCCTCCATTTTTTCCAAGTAATTCTATCATAAATTCTACTGTATAACTAGTACCGACTTGACTAGTAAATAAGTTTTTGTTTTTAATGGCAAGTGCCGCATTAGATTCAGTTGCTGTACTTGTACCAATGGCAACATTACTAGTAATAAAAGCCGTCCCACTAACATCTAACGCTGTAGTAGCAGTCGTCTTACCAATGGCTACATTACCACTAACTAATGCGGTCCCACTAATATCCAATGTAGCATTAGCAGTCGTCTTACCAATGGCTACATTACCGTTCCTCTTAATCGTAATTCCACCACTATTATCGACGAGACCAGTAGTGGACGCTGTATATATACCAATGCCACCAGGGTCACTTGAATTACCAGGAGGATTAAATTCAATATAAGCCTTATTATCAATGTCAATTACATTTTGTATTCTTGTACTCGCTTGAGTCCAATCACTGCCTGTACTATATCTATAATTATAAATATTCAAATATGCTGTATTGTTAACTGAACCAAATAAACTCGCTAAATTACTAGTACTACCGAGAACACTTGATAAAGTATCACTACGTATGTTTAATTTATGACTATTAAAACTGGTACCAATTGAAACATTACCACTAACCAACGCTGAACCACTAACATCCAATGCGGCACCAGTAGTCGTTTTACCAATACCAACATTACCATCTCCTCCGATTCTCATTAATTCTTTTTCTCCCGCATAAAAAATATGATTTGACGCAGTAGTAGGAACTTGATATCTTAGTATGAAATCATTAATACCAAACCCGTTAAAATTAGTAGCTGTAGTAACATTATCACTAGCATTTCCATCCCATAAAACTAATAATTTATTATTTGATGCGTTCGATGTATTTAATTTAACTGTTCCTGAAATATCAATACCTGTTCGTTTTATATTCATGTATTCTGAACCACCTAGACGTATTGAAATTGGTGTTGGATTCACTGAAATACCACCTGTAAATGAATTTATTACAGCACGTTTATTAAATAAATTGCCATCAACACCTATATTAAATCCTTGAGGAGAACCTCCATATGAAGAAATATTAAAATAGACACTTTCATTTCCTTCTGTAACGTTTGATGAATATAATGTAAAATTATTAGTATAACAATAAACGTTATTTTTTAATTTTAAATTACCATTCATGGATAAATCTCCATTTAAAAACAAATTGCTATTCATCGAGGCGTCGCCTCCTAAAAACAATCTTGAATTCATAGACGCGTCGCCTCTTAGGAACAATCTTGAATTCATAGAAACATCCCCAGCAACCGATAATCTTGAATTCATCGATGCGTCGCCTCTTAGGAACAATCTTGAATTCATAGATGCGTCGCCTCCCAAAAACAACTTACCATTCATAGAAACATCGCCACCTACTGAAAGTTTCGAATTCATAGATGCGTCGCCGTTCAAAAACAACTTACCATTCATAGAAACATCTCCGGCTACTGAAAGTTTCGAGTTCAATGACGCATCACCTCCTAAAAACAATCTCGAGTTCAATGACGCATCACTAGCAACTGAAAGTTTCGAATTCAACGACGCATCACCAAATAACGTGAACTTACCACTCAAGGAAGCATCATTTATTACAAACAAATTTTTTTTAACAATAGTATTACCATTCGTAGTAATATCTTGAGCAAATGTAGTCATTGGTTGGGTAATAGAAGCAAACATATAAGATAAATCAGTGACTGAGAACATACTATAACTAGGGGCGGTAATATTAGCAGAATCTGTATTTTGTGTAATAAGTCCTCCAGTGAAAAAATTACCACTTCGAACATTCATGTCTCCACCACTTATGTCTAAAAATCCATTAATATATGTTTTTCTTAAAAGATTCGCTGAAGATAATTCATTCAACCAAACAGTAGACATTTATATATAAATTTTGATATATATAAATAGAAATAAATTTTTTGGTGTTTTTGTTCGCACGTGTTTATAGAATATTTATATAAATTATCATAAAACTTGTTTTTTATGTCATTCAGTTATTAAGTAGCAAACATTAAGAAAATAAAACAATTACTAATATTATTAACATCGGACACTTGAGCACCTTTACTATTAGTGAATATACTAATTGTATTACCTATACTTAAATTATGATAGGCAGTCGCTGTATTTGATAAACCACCAGTAGCCGTAAAAGTACCTGCCAATTCAGTGCCATTAGATGCGGTATTAGCATTTAATCTAATTGAAAAACCTTGATTGGTAGTATTACTACTTGCATATAAATTACAGTGAATAAAATAATATCCAGCAACAGGAGCAGTGAATATTCCGTTAGCTACATGACCACTATCAAAAACAACAACATCGAAATCAGTACCAAGAGTTATTTTCGTATTTGCTCCTACGTTAACAGCTCCACCATTAGGTGTTCGTCGGTAAGAACACCCAATAATTTTAGGTTTTAAATATCCACTTAACGTAGCATTTCCGCATATATCTATATTTCCAGTTGAATCTATTCTTAGACCACTTCCACCACTAGCCCATGGAGCAATAACGAATCCACCGGTTCCTGAACCTTGACTACTACCCCAGAAAAAACCAACATCGTTTGCTTTTGTAATATTATTAAAACCAGCAGCACCTAAATAGGATGAAAACATAGTAGTATTAATAGTATTATTTGGATTAGTCATTCTTAAACATAAATTATTTGGAGCAGCACTAGTTTGATTAATATTAACAGCATAAGTATTCGAACTATTAACATCTAATTGGTAAGCAGGTGTAATATTATTAATACCAACAAATCCACTTGAACCAGATTTCGATGTTATTGCGTTAATATTTGAATCCCCAGCAGTAACAGATACACTACCAGCAGAAACAGCACCTGTACTACTTACACTAGCAGCAGAAACAGCACCTGTACTACTTACACTACCAGCAGAAACAGCACCTGTACTAATTACACTAGCGGTAGTTAAAGAACCCAAACTAGTTATACTACCAGCAGTTAAACCACCAGTAACTGTAGAACTAGCAGAACTTGCTGGTAAAGTACCAGGAAAACTTAAAGTCATATTATAAATAGTACCAGTAAGTGATGTAGCATTGGCAAATTGACCCGTCGATGACAATGAAATCGATGACCATGGTTGAATGTCCGAACTACTTTGATTCCAGGTTTGACCGTAGTTAATAGAATAATAGATTCTCGAATTAAAAACACTAGCTAACATATATTGTCCATTGGACGTAACTGCTAATCCATTCCAAGCTAGAGATGGCGTGACTTGGTTAACTAACCCAGTTACTTGTGACCAAGAAGAACCAAAATTATTTGATAACCATATATTACCACCACTAGCACATACTACTTGGTATTGACCGGTAGTAGAAACAGCAGATGCGGACCAGTTGGCACTACCAACACTACTTATAGCTGACCAGGATGAACCATATGTTCTTGTATTATAAACACTCCCGTTTGCTATAGTTGCTATTTGATATTGTCCAGTAGCATTCATCGCCACAGACGACCAATTAGAGTTGGCAGTGGCGCCGGTATTTGTTGGTGACCATGTCCTACCATAATCAGAGGATAGATATACATTACCATTTGGTTGGCCTCTAGCAATAGCAGTTTGGTATTGTCCGGTACTAGAAACGGAAACAGCTTGCCAACTAGTAGCAGTAGTTACACCAGAAACCTGAACTGGCTTATAGGTCACTCCGTAATCCATGGATACATAAATACAACTACTATCCGCATTGTTCAAGTAAAAATTACCATTGACATTGGCACTACCATCAATAAGAGCGGTTTGATATTGTGCTGAAGAAGAAATAGCAATATTATCCCAATATTCATAGACACTATTAGGACTGAAACTACTAGATATAGAAGCACCATAAGTACTAGATGTTATTATTTGACCGGTACCAGGTGACGCGGTAACAATATATTGTCCGTTTGCGGAAGTAGCTACAGATACTGGATAAAGACCAGTATAAAGAGGACCGGAATTTGAGCCCACAATACCGGTTAATTGACTCCATGATTGTCCGAATGAAGCATAATTCAGTGCTGGTTGAGCAGTTAATAAAACAGAATTATCAATTAATGTAATAGGATTAATAGTACCTTGAACATTCAATAATTTAGGTTGATTTGTGAAAGAAGACCAAGTGCCACCGTTGGTTGACGTTGAAATAGTAGCTTGAGATACATATAATCGATTTGTAACCCCGGTAGACGTGGTTCGATTAATACCTGCCGCCCAATAATTACCATCGGCAGAAACACGTATTTGAGACCAAAATGGATTTGTACTACTATGAGTACTAATTGCGGTTGAATAAAAAGTAGTACCATAATCATAAGAATAATAAATATTTGGTGAATTCGTATTGGTAATACCACTGATATCAAGAAGTATATATCTACCATCCGCAGACATAGTAACATCGCTCCATGAAGCGTCAAAGTTCAATCCAGATGTAATTGCGACGAAACTAGTACCATAATCTTTTGAAATATAAGCACGTGAAAATCCCACAGTATTTGAACCATTGGCTATAGCGACCATATATTTAGCATCATTCGACATGGCTATTCTTTGCCAATTACATGTTACGTTAGCTGTTGTAATAACTTGTCTGTTCGCAAAGGTACTTCCATAATTTGATGAAATATAAATATTACCACTTAAATTACCACCATTGACTGTAGCTGCCATAATTTGACCGTTTGACGATACCGCAATACTAGACATATTTGATGTAACGCCAGTACATGTTTTACCAGTAAATGTTACTCCATAATTATCAGATACATAGACAAATCCAGAAATCGTGGCTGTATTACTAATAACACCTGCCATATATCTTCCATCAGATGACATTGCTACTGAACTCCATGCGGTAGGATTTGAAGTAGCTGGATTACTTGGTGTAATCGAATTAAAAGCACTTCCGAAATTACTAGAAACATAAAGATTTTGTGACGATACGGTAGAATTCGCTGCTGCTAATATATATTGTCCAGTAGATGAAATGGCGGTAGTTTGAAAAGGAACATTATTAGCAGCAGTAATACCGGCTGGTAGAACTTGTGAAAAACTAGTACCTCTATTTTGTGATACATAAAGATAACTGGAGTTAGCACTGGTAGAACTGGTTGTTATACTACCAACAATGACTTGTCCATTACTAGACATTAGTAAATTAGACCAAGCATTTGTGGTGCCAGATAACCCCTGTGGTAAAACCGCATTGAAATTCTTACCATAATCAGTAGAAATATATATATTTTGGGAATTGGAATTAGTAGCATTCGCAACGGCAGCGATAACTTGCCCAGTAGAAGAAATTGCAATATCATTCCATGAGGCATCTATACTACCAGTTACTAGACTACTAGAAAGATAATTTGTTGTTTGATAACCAGGCGTTCTTGTAATAGTATCAAAATTGGAACTTGTAATAGCACCATCTGGTAAAGTTCCAGTTGTTACATTACCATTCAAGGAAACATTTCCACCTGCTAATAAATTACCATTGAATGAACCGTCTCCTTGAACGAATAATTTACCAGAGGCGGATACATCGGAACCGAAAAACCATTTACCATTTAAAGATAAATCGCCACCTATAAACAACTTACCATTAATAGAAACATCCGTGGCAACCTTTAAGCCTTTATCAAAAGTAACATCATTTTTAACATAAAGACTATCATTAATCGAAACGTCATTTCCGATAAAGAGATTATTATTAAAAGATGCGTCACCATTCACCATTAATTTACCTCCGAGCGAAACATCGGACCCAACGAAAAGACGTGAATTCATAGAGGCATCACCACGAACAAATAATTTACCTCCCATAGAAACATCAGAACCGACGAAAAGACGTGAATTCATAGAGGTATCGTTTTTAACAAAAAGATTATCATTAATCGAAACGTCATTCCCAATAAATAGATTTCCACCAAATGAAACATCACCAATCGACGTGAAATTTTGTAAAGTAGTATTTTGTAAAACTATTAAATTACCACGCATTTCAGTATTACCTATAATACCAACATTATTGTTAAATGAATTATCATTTGTGAAAGCATTGGCGACAGCTAATCTAGGTACAGTAGATACAAAGGTACCATAATCGACACTAATATAACTGGCATTTTGAATATTACTAGTATTTTGTTGAATAACACCTCCAGTAGTAATATTTTGTTTGAAAAAAGTATTACCATTAAGAGATGAATCGAAATTTACAGTTAAACGTCCATTCAAAGAGATATCACCACTATTAACAATAATATTATTGTTTCTTAATAAGAGGTTTCCACCACTCATATCAACAAATCCTTTTACATAGGTAGAAATATAACGATTCGATGTACTTGATAAATCTAACCAATTTCCACTCATTATTATATATTGATAGATATAAAAGTTTTTTATG
>Ga0214917_10002709_pt1 | contig 21288 bp, 15 predicted proteins | sample LL_1208_BB_MetaG_FD_177983 | JGI IMG/M metagenome (GOLD analysis project Ga0214917, IMG submission 177983) | Freshwater microbial communities from Lake Lanier, Atlanta, Georgia, United States - LL_1208_BB | ecosystem: Environmental > Aquatic > Freshwater > Lake | place: USA: Georgia | collected...
GAGGAGGACTTCCCCAATCAAAGCTACCACCAAAGTTTGCTGGCGGAGGACTTCCCCAATCAAAGCTACCACCAAAGTTTGCTGGAGGAGGTGTTCCCCAATCAAAGCTACCACCAAAGTTTGCTGGCGGAGGACTTCCCCAATCAAAGCTACCACCAAAGTTTGCTGGAGGAGGTGTTCCCCAATCAAAGCTACCTGTAACGGGCGGAGGACTTCCCCAATCGAAGCTACCACCAAAGTTTGCTGGCGGAGGACTTCCCCAATCAAAGCTACCACCAAAGTTTACTGGAGGAGGACTTCCCCAATCAAAGCTACCACCAAAGTTTGCTGGCGGAGGACTTCCCCAATCAAAGCTACCACCAAAGTTTGCTGGAGGAGGTGTTCCCCAATCAAAGCTACCACCAAAGTTTGCTGGAGGAGGTGTTCCCCAATCAAAGCTACCACCAAAGTTTGCTGGAGGAGGTGTTCCCCAATCAAAACTTCCACCAAAGTTTGCTGGAGGAGGTGTTCCCCAATCAAAGCTACCTGTAACGGGCGGAGGACTTCCCCAAGTAAAACTTCCGGTAACAATCGGAGCTGGACCAAATTTAAATTCTGTATTAACAACAGGAGCTGGACCAAATTTAAATGCCGTATTTACAACAGGAGCTGGACCAAATTTAAATGCCGTATTTACAACGGGAGCTGGACCAAATTTAAAAACCCCACCAACAGCAGGTGCAGGACCAAATAAGATTAGAGTATCAACTGTTGGAGCAGGGCCAAATTTCAAATCCGCACTAATATTTGGAGCGGGACCAAACTTTAGATCCGCACTAATATTTGGAGCGGGACCAAACTTTAGATCCGCACTAACATTTGGAGCAGGACCAAATTTCAAATCTGCACTAACATTTGGAGCAGGACCAAATTTCAAATCTGAACTAACATTTGGAGCAGGACCAAATTTCAAATCTGAACTAATATTTGGAGCAGGGCCAAATTTCAAATCTGCACTAACATTTGGAGCAGGGCCAAATTTCAAATCCGCACTAATATTTGGAGCAGGGCCAAACTTTAGATCTGGACTTGATATTGTTGGTGCTGGGCCAAATTTTAGATCTGCACTAATTAAAGGCGATGGGCCAAACTTTAGATCTGGACTTGATATTGTTGGTGCTGGGCCAAATTTTAGGTCCGCACTAACAAGAGGAGCAGGACCAAATTTTAGGTCCGCACTAACAAGAGGAGCAGGACCAAATTTTAGATCTGGACTTGAAACTGTTGGAGCTGGGCCAAACTTTAGATCTGGACTTGATATTATTGGAGCCGGTCCAAATGTAAAACTTCCTTGAGTAGGAACGCTAGGAGCTGGGCCAAATGTAAAACTTCCTTGAGTAGGAACGTTAGGAGCAGGACCAAACTTAAAGTCGCCTCCAAAATTAGTTGTAGGAGCAGGACCAAACTTAAAGTCGCCTCCAAAATTAGTCGCAGGAGCTGGACCAAATGTAAAACTTCCGTTAAAAGAAACTGGCTTTATTTCTATTTTTGGTATTGTTATTTCTGGAGGCGTTATTGATATGACTGGAGTGGTGAAGCTTGGAATTACATCTACTGTTGGTATAACTATTTGAGGTATATTAGGTATATCGGGGAAAATACAATCAAAACTTGGTATGTTGGGAAAAACAGGAGGAGGAGGAATTGGTATGATCGTTGGAACAGTTGGAGTTGATTCTGGTATTGTTGAGGTTTTTCTTTTTATAGGAGTCTGAAGTACAGAGCAATCGTCGTTGCTCACGGTTACTATAGGGTCTATAGTTGAATTGGGAGCATATGTGTGAGATCCAGATTGTATAGATGTTGTAAATTGTCCATCTCCAAAATCCAATCTAAAATTAGTGTATGTTCCATTTATTACAATAGTATAGTCTATTGTTGTTCCTTCGCAGACCAATGCGGGATTTTCTACTATTTCTAATACAACCTCAGGGCAAAGTTTGTCATCTGGGCACAGTGGCTGAGCTTCTAACTTTTCTATTTCATTTTCTAAATTAATTAGATAATCTTCTATCGACAAAACAACATCAACAATTTGATTGTGATGTTCAGCTATAACATATCCTCTAACCCAAGACCCCTCTGAATTAAATTTTGTTTGTTTGCCTCCAATATTCCTTGCACATCTTTTCAACTTAAAAATTTTACCTGCAGAGTTTTTTTCTACTGAGTCGTAATAAAAAAGCTCTCCCGATAAATTTGCAAATCCATTATCAGCCCATTGTTCTTCTTCATTGTCTTTAACTGGTTCGATTTCTATTTCTTCCGACCAAGCGGGATTATTTTTTACTAGTTTTGCTTCACTTGTATTAAATACAAGAAACAATGTTCTGTTTGAATCTATACCCAAAGGGTATCTTGGTTGCGGAGGAAATCCTATTGCCATAATAACTTATTTATATTAATAAATTCCTAATTTAAATTGTTGTTCAGACGGCCTAATACCAGCAGAAGAAAATGTCAAATCGGTTCCGTTGAATTTAATAAATGCTTTTTCGCTATAATCGAAACTAAGATAAGCAATTTTATCGTTGTCTGATGCTGCTAATAAGCTATTTGATTCGTCTGAAAAATTTGTGGCATTTCTATCTTGAAGCGATCTAAATGATAAAGTTGAAGAACTAGATCTTCCAACTTCCCAAGTTAGTGTCGTGTCATTCCAAGCCGAAATATCTCCTGAATTATTGAAGAAGAAAACTCCGTTAGAAAGCGTTATAAGTTGACCCTCAGTCTTTGCCCCCCCTATCATGTCAGGCAATCTAGTTAATATATTGTAAGCATCTTCTAAATTCCCATTAGTCCTATAGAAATCAGCAATTCTAAAAAAGTCATTCACCGATGAATTCCTTAGCAAATAACCAGAAGAGTCTTTCCAGGTGCTTCTATATGTGCAAAAATATCCATTTGAAGGCTTTGTAAAATTTACAATTTCTGTATCTTGAACAAAATTTGATGGATGAGAAAGTAATTCTTCAGCTCCATTTTCAAAATCTGAAGCTTGTAGAAATACTGTATTCAAAATTGCTAAATTGCTTAGACTGTAGTCAACTCTGCTGTTATCTGCTAGATTTTCTCCTGAGGCTTGATTGTCGTAAGAACCAAATACAAAATATATTTTTTCGCTCGAAACAAGAGAGGCCCAATTCCAGCTTTTAGATATTGGATCCAATGATTCATAAGTGTCATCAAATGCTTTGTATTTTTTAATTAAAATTTGCTTTTCATCTGTGTTGGCTCCACCTTTTGCCCAAAACAATAAAGATTCACCACCATCCCCGGAAGAATCTAGATTTTTTTGGGCAAAACCAACATTTCTGTCAAATTCTTTTTGAGCTCTAAACTTTGCATCTGATTCGAATACATTTGAGCCTAGGTAATCCAAAAAAGAATTATTTCTTGTAATATAAATTTCTTGATTGCCTAACTTTTTAAAAGTTTCACTTACCAATCCAAATTCCCAAGCTCTAATGATACCGCTTGAATTTGTATTTTTATTTTTAAAACTATAAAGCCACAAATTTTGTTTCTCTATTATATCTATAGCGTTTTCATATTCTGTAATTCTATAAGATCCAAATTTAGTATCTACTCTTAAAGTAATATTATAATACCCTCCAACCGAGTATAGTGCTCTTGTATAATTTGAATTAGAATGATCTAACTCATCTCCTAAATCCCATGTGTATTCTACTATTGGATCTATTGGCTTTTGATTTTCATCTAAAAGTTCTCCTGCAAAAGACCTGTTGGAGCTAAATGTCGTTTGTTGAACTTCTAAATCTATAAAATCAGAAATAGATGATCTTATTTTTGGCGGAGTGTCATAGCCATCGTTAGAAATTACTCCTTCGTATAATATTTGATTTGATTTATTATTTATATTTATAATAGCTTTTTCTGGAGCCTGTATCTTTGCTGTTATTAATTCATCAAAAACAACTACATCTTCTCCATTTTCATTTATTACTGTAAGAGTGACGTCGTAAATTCCAGGAGTTTCATAACATTTTGTAATTTCTCCTCCATCAAGATCTCTAAATCTTACATTTGTCATCTCTGTTGCCGAGTCGGTAACAGAGACTACTCCATAATCAGGCGTTGTGGTTGATAAAAAGCAGTCCCCACTAGGAGGACAAACGGATATTGTTGAAGTTGTATGGTCTCCAAAATCCCAAATAAAAATTGTATTTTCATCAACTCTTAGGCTTTCTTCTTTAAAAGTAACGCAAAAAGGAATTATTCCCATTCTCCTATCCACAGAAAACCAAGCTCTTGGTTTTAAAGCTAATTTTTTAATAAAATTTATTCTTCCTGTTATTGTTGGACCAAAAGGAATCAAATCTGTTTGGTCTTTTATTCCAAGAAAAGTTTCTATTGCAATCAATGCGTCTTTTAGATGGTTGTGATGCTTGTCCATAACATTCATTGTCACATTTGTTATTTTTTTTGGCTTTATAAAGTCTTCAAACTCTGGTAATAGCTCTAGTCCTTCAAAAGTATTTTCTGTTCTAGAAGAATAATAGAAACTTATTGCTCTTTTGTCTATTTCGCTGCACTGTTCAGTTAAAGTTATTATTCCTGTTGGAGGAAATCTACTCATCATTTCTTTTTCGGCAGATTCATCTTCTATGTAAATAACTTTGTCCCCAGGATTGTAATCGTTCAATAATCTTACTCTAAGAGAATCATGAACAAGAAATAAATTGTCATCAGTGTCTAGTGAAGAGGGATAATTTGTTGGCGAAGGTATCATGAAACTATTACCTCTTTTGTTAAAAATATTCTTTTTATTTGTTCGTTTGCAAAAACAACTATAAGAGAAGGATCATAAGTTCCTGGTTTTTCATAAATATGAGTTATTTCATGTTCGTTTGGATTTTCTATAACAACATTTTCAGATCCGTCTCCAAAAATCCAAAATCTTTGTTTTACTTCTCCATCTGTTTGATCAACAAATCTAAATTCTGTTGGAGAAGATTCATTTAATTCTGCTGTTTGTTTTGATACTCCTATATTTGGACTAGAATAAAAAAATGCTTCTGTTGTATCATTGGAGATATTTATATAATTATTTTTTGTTGATAACCCCTGCCCGCCACTACTAGTGATTACACTTAATTTTATACTGTATGTTCCTTCTGAAAAAAATGTGTGTGTTGGATTTTTTTCTGTGCTTTGAGTTCCGTCTCCGAAATCCCATAAATATCTTACTATATCTCCGTCTGAAAAGTTTTGAAATCTAACTTTCAATCCTGTTTTTCCTTCTTTTGGAAAAGCTCTAAATGAAGCTTTGGGAGCTAAAAATCTTGCCTCTAGTGTATTAAGTCTTGAATTTAAACTATTAGCTTGCGGATTTGCTTTAGTTCCAATTTTTTCTTCTATATTTAGAATTGCATCTTTTACTGCATTGTGAGGTTCGGCAGTAACTGCGTTGGTAGCCCAAGACCCAGCCGACCATTGATTTTGCCTAGACCCGGCAAATCCTCTTGTTAGTTCTTTGAATGTATCATTAGTTCTTAGACCATAATATATCAATTCAGCAGCCCCGGATTCACCTGGCGGCGGCCCTATTCTTAGAAGTCCTTTTTCTGGAAAAGAAGAAGCATTCTCCACTATTACAATTTTACCATTATAGGCCAAAGATGTTCTAAGTTTTGTTTCTGCATTATTTTTAACTTCATAAAGACTGTCTTTGGTATCTTTGCTTCCTGGAAATAAAGATAATGCTCCCGTTGTGTAATTGTCATCTAAACTTGAAAGTCTTCTTGCCATTTTATTCCTGTTTTTCTATTTTCTTATATTCTAAAGCCTTATTTTGTATTTGTTCTAAAATTTTAATCATTTCTATTCTTATTGGTGACTCTTTATTTAGTGCCAAAATGCATTTAACCAATTCTAAATCCAAAGGTTTTTGCAATAAAATTCTCAATTGTAATTCTTGACTTAAATTCTCATTCCAGAACTGTGCATTTGATTCTAAATCGTCATAATTTTTTAGCGGCTCTATTTTTTCTAGTTGTTTATATGCACTTAAGAAAAATGAAGCTTCTTCTTCTGTTTCTTTTAATTTTTTTATTAAATTATTTAAAGAATTTAATAATGATAATTTTTTTCTTTCTAATTTTCTTATTTGAATAACTTTGTATTGTTTATTTAATTCGCTTTTTTCTTTTTTCTTTTGTAAAGCTAAAGTTTTAATTTCTAATAATTTGATATCATCTTTGGCTTCTTCTATGCTTAAATTAATATTATAAATAGATTCTGTTCTTGCGTCTAATTCTTTTAGACATTTTTGTAATTTAGATTGAATTGTTAGCTCTTTTCCCAAAACAAAATGTTTTAGTTGGAAAAAAGTGTGCCTATTAGATACTTGTCTGTCACATAACAATTTTTTTGATTCTTCGTATATTTCATTTGCCATAATAAATCTCCTTCTATAATATAGAAAAGACCTTTGAAAATTAGGCAAAAATAAGAAAGCCTAGCAAATTTTAATTCCTAAAATAGACTTGAAATTTGCCCCTTTTTCTTTGGCATCTATAGCCCAAAAAATCCTAGATGTTTCTAATGGATTATCCGATAAATTTCCTACGGATTTGAAAAAATTTTTATTTATACAAAGTCCATTTAAAGTGCAGTTGTAAAAAGAATTATTTATTTTACATGGATAGCCATTCATATTATATTCTATAATAAGCGGATAAACTATGTCTTTTTCACTATTAATCCACATCGAATATTTTTTTACTAGATTTTTACAAATTCTTGATCCTTCCATTACTAAAACTGACCATTCTGTAGTGCTTTTTTCAAAACCTTTATTAATTAAAGAAGTAATAGTATTTCCGCTTTTATAAGTTGTACATATAAGCTTCATTTCTTTATAAGGATCTGGTTTTATAGACTTATTTGCAGAACAAATTATAGGTTCATTTGGATATTCATTCTTAATAGAACGGATAGTGTTCTTTAGCCCTCCGATGTTTCCATCGAGGGATAATATTATAAATCCTAAATTTAACATAAAATATTTATACTGGAATTGGCGGCGGCGGAAGGGATTGATCAAAATCTATAACTACTAGATCGCCAGGAGATATTGCTGAATTTAATGAAAATTCTCCTGTAGAGGGACTTTCTGAGGCCACATAAAGTTCAACCCATTCTGAAGCTTCATTATTTGGCACATTAATAGAAGGATTTGGAACAAACTCTCCTGGAGAGTATATTCTCATTCCATTTACATACACTCTAAGAGACCCTTCAATATAAGGAGTATTAGTTGATGTGGTTATAAAATCTAAATAATTAGGCCCAGAAGGATTACTATGTGCAGGAAATATGCCGTAATTATGCCTGTGTGCAGCGTGTGCAGGAAAAGCAGAATGAATTCTAAGTATATCTGGAGCTTGAAAATCAAAGATTACAGTATCAGAGCCTTTTAGTCTTAAGGTTCCGCTAGTAAGAGTAACATACTCAGGAGTTGTTGATATTGAAGATATTGTAGCGGAAATTGGAATCATATCTTCAATTTCTATATAAAGCTTATTAGCTTCTGATTGAATTAAAGATAACTTGTCTCTTTCATCTGCTGTCATTCTTACATAATCTATTCCTTCGTAGTTTCCATCTTCGTGTGCCCCTATATTATGCAAGCAGGCGTTAACCGCTTCGTATTTTAAATGCCCATTATCTTCCAAAGCGACAGACAATCTATTATTTAGAGAGCCTACTGTCCCACATGATGCTCTAAGTATTTGTGAGTTTATATCAACTTGAGCATTTACTAAGTCAATTCTAGTTAATATATTTTTTAATGGCAAATTATCATAATGAACATGATATGGTTGATTACCATCGTATAATACTTCTGTTATTTTATTAATTTCTGGCATTTTTACCTTTTAATTCTTTTAAATTATATAGTTCCAGATCTAAAAACATTTGCCAAGCTAATTCTTCACTTAATTTTTTGTTCCACTTTTCTCCGTAATTTCCCAATATTTCTTGGTCTTTTTTTACTTTTTTAATAAAATAATAAATAGTAGAATCTTTTGCGTATCTAATTTCTACATTTTGTAAATTTTTATCATCTGTGTGATTGACCATCCCCGCAAAACCAGTCGGAACTATATAAAACTTTGGATCGGGCAATGCGAATTTGTAATCATTGGCATATCTTGTGCAAATATCAGCCAAAGAGTCTTTTTCCACTTTGAAGCCAATTACTTCTAAAATTTCTCCTTCGTTTATATCTGTAGATGCAAAAACGCCCATTCCGGCATTTTCTATAAGCGAATCTTTAAGATAAAATCTTTTGTCTTTTTCTTCTATTATCATTTTCCCTCTTCAAGAGTATTATGTATAGAACTATAATTTTGTCTTATTGTTAGAGATTTTTGTTGATCTTCTTTGTTTTCTAATTCATTTGGACAAAATTCTATATGGCCCGATCTTAAACTCTCCAAGACATCCCTAATTGTTATTTTTCTATTTAAACAAGACTCTAAGCAGTCCAATAAAAACATTCTTATGTTGGCGTTTATTTCTTTAAGCTCAGCCTTATCTTTTATTTTCTTAATTTTTTCTATAGCTTCTTCTTCTATGTTCCAATCGAACAATTGATTGTCTATAAAAATAGCATTTTTTCCTTCGTATCTTCTTATTTCAAATGGTATTTTTTGCATAATCAGATAAAAGACAATCTCCAATTCCAAGTTATTTGCATCTGGGAGGTTTTGGAAATCCCAGCAAAAGTTGCCATGCTATAAAAATCTCCGCTATTTAATTTAAGAGCCATTTCATTTAATGTAAAATCATTACCTTCATTAAACGGTATGACAGAAGTAAAAATTACTTGTGTGGAATTATTAGGATCTATATTCGAAATTACAGGACGTATTACTCTAGCCGATCCAAAAAGGCCATTTCTATCATCAGATACTATTTTAGGGACGCCAGTTGTCCCCCCGGTATTAATTATGGCTCCGCCATCTCCAAATATCATTTGGCTTATAAAAAAGTCAAAATCATTTCCTATTTGATTTGCAAGACACAATGCTAGAGCAGAGCGTCCTGTTCTGAGTATTGTATTATTAAATTTTATTACATCTTTTGTTCCATTTTTATATTCAATGAAACCTTCAATAGTTCCCTTGCATGCTGAATTTTCTAAATAACTCATGTTTCTTTTTCCTCTATTCTTCCGTCTTTATATTCTATTTTGAAATTAATTTTTTCTTGCTGTTCTGAACTATCTAAAACCTGAGTTCCAGAGTTAAGAACTTTAGCCAACATAGAATTTCCCATTTCTATTTTATTTGTTATTACTTCATTGTTTGAACGATTCATTTGATCAAATGTATGTCCTGGATTTGGAGGATATTTTTGTTCTGAAATAATTAACTCTTGTGGAGAAAATTGATAAATTGAAAATTCTACCGAATCAGTTGGCCAACTTCCCGTAGTGGTCCAGTCCGTATTGGGCCCAGCCAAAGATATAATAGTGCCGTCAATATCTAAAATTGAATAATATTGAGAATTTATAGAAATTAAATAATTTTCTTTAAATTCTGCTGATTTTGTCTTTATCAAGGAGCCATTTTTGCCATTTTGTATTGGCAAATATGTCTCATAATTTATTGGAGAAGTATCTAAAATTAATCCTTCATAATCTAATTGTCCCAAACAATTTTCAACAATTCTTCTGTAAATTATTATGTCTACTCCTCCAACACTAGGAGATTGATAATCTTCAATGTAAAATTGATAAGGATTTACAAAAGATTTAATCTTATATTGATTAGAATCATAGAATAAATAATCTCCAATTTTTGCGTAATTTCTAATGTCATCAATTGGCATAGACTCAGACGCAGGATTTATATCGACTAATCCATCTTCTGAAATTTCAACTCCTGATTGAGAATATATTTTATTAGAAATTCTATATTCGAATTGAGATTTGTCTAAAGGTTCTAACACTTCTCCACTAACAATTTCAAATGAACCTTTAGAAACATTAGATACGCTATATAAACCTGCATGGTAATGATTGAATATTTCTAATAAATTAGAATTATTTAATGGATTTGAATTTTCTATTGTACTTATGTTTATATTATTATTAATAAATCCACTTGATTTATTTCTAAAGTTTGAATTTTGCATGTCATCAATCGAACTCAAACTTGGAGAATATAATTTTATAGATTTATTTCTTCCAACTCCTACACCACCTCCTGTTGTTCTTTCGCTCATCAAACTTAGCAAGTTTCTTTTTATGTTTTGAAAGCCTTGATAAACTGGCTCCCCATTTTCATCAAAAACCAGCTGACCGTCTTCGTCTTTTACTTGGTAATTTCTTATTATTGCCCTGTTGAAGATGTGCTGAGCCTCTCCCGATATTAGAGTTTCTTGTCCAAAAATTGAAACTAATATTGACACATCTTCTATTGGAGATTTTATAAATTCATTTATTGAGCCCAAGAAATTTATTGAATGTATTATTGAATGAAAAGGAACAAATTCTTCTATTATTTGTTTTGATTCAAATATTCTGTCATTTGAAAGATTTTCTATTTCTAGATCGATATTCAATTTAGCGGACTGACATTGGCTGCAAGGATCAATAAATTTTTTGTCTATATCGCAAGGCTTAAAGCTGTCACGAGTTGAACCATTATACTCTTCCATGTTGTATATGTTTTCACTATAAGGAAATTCTGTTCTAATCCTGCCCCAGACAACAGGGTCTTGTATTGGGTGTCTTATTGGTATTATCAAATCAAAAAGAGGATCGTCTTCGTCTATGACCCGCGTATTCCAGTTTTTAACTGGATACTCTTGTTGTCTTTCGTCTCTTTGATCAAATAATTCTAAATTTCTTATATACTGATCCAATATTTGTTCTTGTTCATTTGGCATTTCTTTGAATTGATACAAAATTCGAATAGAATCCCCTGGAGCAAGACTTACGGGATTCTCGGAAAGTTGATGGCCTTGCCAAATTATGTAATAATCTGTTCCGTCTTGTTCTAAAGAAATATAATTTATATTTAGAGAAACCCAATCAGAAGAATACTCTGAATTTTTTGGTCTGTAATATATTTCAAAATTATTTTCATCTATGGGGGTAATTATATTTTTAGACAAAAGAAAAACATTAGAGTCGGTGACTGTAAAAGATTCTTGATGTGTATATTTGGATAAAACTTGCCATAATTTTCCAATTCTTAGAAGCTGTATTCCAGCATCAGCCAAGGCGGTTTTCAAACCATCTTTTGTTCCTTTTTTCTTGAAATTAGGAATTGCCTTTTTTATTTGCCTTCTCCATAGAATAGGATCATTAGATTTTAATTTTAAGTTAAATAAATTGGACAATAAAGGCAATAATTGCTCTTGTGTAGAATTAGAGTCTAATAAATCAATTATTTGATTCGCTAAATCTTCTATAAAAGTAAAACCCTTAGCCACAGATCCGTTTAGTTCCTGAAGAACATACGGGGTTAGATCTCCATCTGATATGAAGTTTTTAAACATATCAGGAAGATATTTTTCTAATAAAATTTCATATTTATTTTCTTTTGTAAAGTGAGTTGGTATTGAATTGTTTAGTTTTGGGTCGCCAAGCAGTCTAAAAGTCATATGAGCAGAAAGACTATTTCCTGCCAAGTTTGGAGTCCAATTCCAACATATAAAATAATCTCCTTCTCTTAGTCCAATAGGACTCCAATCTAGCGTGAAAGAACCCTCAGAAACTTCTGCTAAAGAATTTTCAGAATTAACTTTTTGGGATAGTTCTGTTGGCACAAGATCTGGATTTAACCAAGCGGGAAACAACTCTCCAGCCTCGTCAACATATCCTCCAAAAACTTTAATTGGATCTGCTTCTTTAAAGAAAAAAGAAGATGTAGTTTTTGAATTTTCTAAATCCAATTTCACAGAGTTTAATTTGGATAAATTATCTTGATTAGGATTTGAACAAACTTCAATTTTTAAATTTTCATATTTTTCTTTTTTAGATTTATCGTAAATAACATTTGCGTATTCAGAAACAGTAGAATCTGTGAAATCTCTTGAAACAAAGTATATTGTTACTTTATTTATTTTATATGGAGTTTTAGGACAACCAGATGAGTCTGTTGTTTTTATTTCAAATCTTAATTGATCTGTTATTTTAATGTCTTGATCTATTCCTACTGTTTTTAACATTTTTTTCCTATGAATACATAAATGAAATGTTTATATCATTTGGCCTTATAATTTCGTAGTACTTAGCAGTCACAAGAGAACCTGAATTTTTTTCGTCATTTGTAGTAAAGACTATATCTATTCCTTGAACTTCTTTCACAGCAGACAAATATTTTGAAATATCAGATTCTCTTAAGTTTTGTCCGAAATCCCAATTATTTAAGCTAAAAAATTCTTCTACTTTAGATTGAATTTTTTGTTTTATTTCTTGTTCAAATTTTTTATTTATTCTAAATAATGTTGCTTCTATTGAAACGTCAACTTCTATTATTTGACCGTCTTTTATGCATATAAAGTCTGTTAGCATCTTTTTTTCTTCAATAAAATTTGCCAAATCCATTTTCAACTCATCAGAAGCTTCTTGAAGATAAAAATTAGAATCTTGTTTGGCCAATATATAAATATCAACAACATTTCCGGCACAACCATGGTTTCTAAGAATGGCTGTTGATTTCCCTATTTGACCGTGATAAGCAGTATAAAATTGATCTGTTAGAGTTTTATAATCATCGCCTGTAACTGCTCTGTTTTGCGTTCTCAAATATACAGGCAATTTTCTTCTAATGTCTTCTATTGTATCTCCATTATATCCGTACTCTCCTTTTGTATAGTTTCTTAAAAATACAGGAATATTAAAAGGAGTTCCAAAAACCCCAGCTTGTCTTTGAGCCTCAACAAATCCTGTTACTATGTTTCCTCTGGTGCCTCCTCCAACTCTATATGTAATCTCTATTACGGATCCATTTGAAGGGCTAAGTCCTGCTCTATTATTTCCAAACATTACGTAAGATCTGTATTCTGAATCAAATTCTACTCTATATTCTTTTCTTGGTTGAGAATCAGTGAAATAATCCACTTGGTCCCAAATTACTCCATCTATTCTAACGGTTATAGAATCGTATATTACTGATGCGAATCTAGTTGGATAAGATTGTAAAATCTGTCCATTTCCAGAATAAGTGTCTACTATGGTCTTTCCTTCAAGCCCAATAATTGAAGAATTAACAGAAGATCCTGCTGGTATTATTATGTCTTGATCAAATATTGGATTGTTGTCAGCATCTGCTGGGAATAATTCTATTGTAATTGCCTCTCCATTAGATGCCACTTCTAATGCTATCGGAGCCGACAGAACTATGTCGCTATTCAAGGTGGTATTTAAGCTTGCTGTCCATAATGATCTAGACGGTATTGGCGGAGTGGGTTTAAATCCTACTAGTTGAGAAAGCCTAAATGCATTGTCTGTTTCAGTTACTGTATCAATGAATAGCTCATTGACCATTTGGTCTATTTTGAATGATAATGTATCTGCGATGAACGCCCAGTTCTCCATTAGCATTATTGCTATGGAGCCTTCAACCAAATCATTAAATGTATTTGGTATTGTGTTGCCATTTTCACCAAATCTTTCATTAATAAAATCTACTAATTTATTTTTAAGAGACCAAAAATCTTGATTTGTATAATTTAAGTTGGGTACTTTTTCGTTTTTAATTAATGAAGATTTGTTAAAAGGGTTTATTTCAAATGGGCAATTTTCTTGCATTTTATCCTCCGATAGGAATTTCTAATTTTAATTCTTCTAATTTTTGAATATCTTCAAAGTTCGTAAATAATATTCTTATTAATAGAATGTGTTGAGTGTATTGTTTGGCATCTTCCCGATTCAAATAGTTATTCACCTCAGAGCCATTTATAACTTCAATTTCTTGAACCGCTATTCTAGGCTCCCAAACAGCTATTGAATCTGCTATCGTTTGTCTTACTTGACTAATAACACTAGGATCATTTGGTTCGAAAAAATATTTTCTTAGCGGGGTCCCAAATTCAGGCAACATTACCCGTTCTCCAGGCTCAGTTAGCAAAAGAATCAATAAATCAGATTTTATCTGATCTATATCTGTTTGGGTTCTAAAAAATCCCATTGGATGTCTAGTTATTGGATAAGGTGCTCCTAAAAAACTCATCTCTCTACTCTCCTATCTGAATAATCTTTTGTGTTATTTTCATTTTGACAATCACATGGACTTGGGCATGGATCTGGGCACTTAGCAAATGGAGATAATTGAAATATTGATATACACTGAGATGGGAAAGAAGCTGATGCAAAAACTCTGTCACTAGCTCTAAGTTTTCCATTTATCAAAACAGCCACGGGCCCAACGCAAGGGCTGCAATTAAAGTCTATCTGCTCAGCGTTTGGTGGCGGTGGACAGTCCTTTCCAGCCATTAATAGTATTAACTTATCGGCCAAGAATGCGTGTATTTCTGCTTTATTAAAGTAAAAATTACAAGAATAATGAATTGAATGCTGAGAAACAGCTGTAAACCAATTTCTAGGCCCTAAACAACCGCCTGCACAAAATTCATCTTCTGATGAGGAGGCACCAACTCCAACAATCGTAGTGTGATCACCTTCTGTAACACAGACATAATCACCAGCAGCTTTTATAAAAATGTAGCCGCAATTAACATCTTCTTGCATTCTTATTATATGTGGTCCGCAACAAGCGTCGTATTGAGGAGCCATTAATTGAATATATTGTGTTTGAGTATCTGTTTGATGATGATCATCTCCCATGTGCATCTCCAAACCATACCCAGTTCTTATTTTAACAAACGCATCAGTTGCTTTGTTTATTGGAGTTCCGCCTTCTCTTCTATTTGGACTACATTGCTTGTTGTGATGATCTATCATTTGAATGGTGTGATTTGATGTGCTTTGCATCGTAATCCCACGCTTAGGTCCAGCGTCATCCTTGCCACATTTAGATGAACAACTACAATTTTTACATGTGCATTCGCAACTGTTTGAATCATCATTTAATTCTATCTTGTTGCCGGTTGAAGTTAATATTCTAATAAAATTTTCGTTGCCTCTAAGTCTTGGCTTGCCGTCTGGCTCTACGTCGCTCATCATCATATAATGACCATGAGCAGATTTCCAAACAGTAACTCCTTTGAACTCGCCGTCAGAATCTCCATTCTCATCTACTGGGCATCCGTAATTGAATGGTTCCAAAGATTTTTCCCATTCATTTGTTCCGGTAGGTTCCTTAACAGAGTCGTCCATCCAAAATGTATGACCACTTAAAGATGTTAATTGTATTCCAGTTTGCGGCAAAGTAACTTTGTCTACTTTATTATTTTGACAATTTTTTGGACCTTGATAGGGCCTGCATTCATTCTTGTGCTTAAAATAAGGATTGGCACAAGTGTCATCAAAGGCTTTTGTTGGACAATCTTCTAGTTGTTCAATTGGCTCGTCGCCTTCATTACATTTACTTACATCTCCTCCACCGCAACCGCAATCTGGATGGGCCCACTGAGCGGTGGGGTGAACCTTATCATCTTTAAAAATTAGATGATTTCCTTGAGCAGATTTTATTTCTAATCTTTGCCAACGGAAATTACATTTATAATTTCCATCGACCATTTTGATCATATTTTTTTGTGGAGTTTTCCATCCATATATGTTTGGATAAGTTATTTTGTTTTTAGCATCCTCATCTTTTTCAAAGTCTGTAATTGAGGTTATATCATTTCCATTATAATTTTCTGTGTTCCATGGAGGAAAAACTTGGGTTTCATTTGGACCCACCATATATCCGCCTCTATGGCCCCTATGTATTTTTTCGTATTCTTCAATTACATAATCCCAACCTTTGCTTCTATCTCTGTCCCAAGTTGTCCCAATATAATATCCCCAATTCCTATTTCCTGCTTCAAATAAAATGCATAATTTACTTCCTGCCGGAGGAACCCAAGTGCAACCACAATCATCCCATCCTCCTTGATTAGAAACTGGATAAGCCCAAGGCAAAGCTTTGATTGGAGTTTTATTAATATGTAATAATGGGCTAAAAAATCTTACTCTTCCTTGTTTCCAAGGATCTATTGTTTCGATGCATATTGCAGTGTGTAAAGGAAAAATTGATGTTGCTTGTGGGGGAATTCTCCAAGAAGCCTTAATTTCACTTTGAACTATATTTCTAAGGTCATAGCCCATGTCAGCAAATTTTTCTTCAACTTGACGCAATCTCATGCCCAAGTTGCTAATTTGCTCTGGCATTGATAAATTAACTATATTTTTTGGCTCATTATTAACCACAAGTTCCTCCGACGCTTATTCCCGTGTCGTTTGCACCCAAGGTATTTCCCCCGTCTAATTCGACTCCTGGACTTGGCAACACTAATTTTAATGTAGTAACAAATGAGCCTTCTTGAACAGAATGGTTTATTCCTAAAACCATCCACTCTTTATTGCTATAAAATGGGTGACACTCGGCTTTTTTTAAGAAATCTCCGCATTTTCCATTTCCTCCTCCTTGAATATAAAATGGAGCAATAACAACTATAGAACATCTATATCCTGAAATTAATCTAAAAAATTTATCTTCCACTAGCCCTACAACTCTTAGTTCTGCCGTGATCGCGGCTCCCTTTACATCCACTAGTCTTCCAGCAGCTAAATGTCTTTGTTGAGATTTATTGGCTTCGTCTGGAGCCTCTGTTCCATCTGAATAAACAGAAGCCTGTGTGACAGTTGTTGTTTGCTCAGGTCCAGCGTTATCTCCATGTTTTTTTTCACACTCTGATTTTCCGTCTTTTTCTTTAAATACGTTTTTAGATTCAAGCGGACCTTTAGTTGTTCCTCCACTTGCAAAAGCTGCCATTGCACTAACAAAGTCAAAAGTAGGATTAAACTCTAGGACATTGCTGCACTTTCCTGCATTTACTATAAAAGTTCCTAAGTGAAGATTAGGATTTAATTTCTCGCCACAAGCGGGAGTTGGATCCCTTAATACTATCAAGTCATCAGGATTCTCAGGGTCATGTATTAGAATTGCACCTTTGCCATCTTTTCCATCATCTATTCTGTAAGGCTGAATCCAATTCATTATGGTTGCATATTTATTTAAACTATCTCCTTGCCAAGCTGCTTTTGCACCTTTTTCTCCATGCCTAACCCATTTGTGACTTCCGCATTTAAGTTCTCCACTTTCTTCATACCAACAAAATCTACACTTTATTGGAGGGTATTTTTGACACAAAGCTTGTATTGCCTCCTCTAATTTCATCTCTTTTTCTCCTATTTCCTCTCCAAAAGTTTCGTCTTGTCTCCAATTTTGAACAACAGCTTCACAAGAAGAAAAATTTATTATAAATTTTATTAATCCATTACTTAAATTTGATTGTATGCTTAATATTAGAGCGGTCATAGTAGGCGACCAAGCAGCTCTACCGCTAGTAGAACCGCAATCGGTAATAGTCCATCCTATTCTATATTTAATTTCTGTTCTTGATTCAAATCTTTTTGCACATTTTTGAACAGAGTCTAAAAAAACTGATAGTTGACTTCCTTCTTCGTCTACCACTTCAAGCTTTCCTTGATTTGTGTCTATAAATCCAAAATCTATTGATTTCACAACGGCCTTATTAGGATTGGATGGATATGAATCATTGCCAACTGTAATTTTGTTTGAGCCGTTAGCTATAGTTACCTCTATTAAGGGAGCGGAGTTATGTGTTGGGCTTGCTTTGCCAAATGGAGCTTTGTCATAAATAGGATCGGCTTTATATTTTTCCCCACAACCCTTTAAACAATTAGGTTTCGGCTGATCAGGCATAAATGTTCCTCGGTAGTATAATTGTTTTACCTGCTTTGAAATCAAGTATGTCTTTAATGTTGTTTACTTCCATAATCCGCCACCAGAAATCAACAGTTCCATATCTTTCTCTAGAAACTAAATCAGGTCTATATTGCATCCTTGCAGGTATTACTGTAACCTGATCATCTCTAGAAACAACAAATTGTTTCTTTTTGTAGCTTTCAAAAGTTATGAACTTCTCATCAGAATAGTATATTACCTTGCTATCTTTATATCTGCTAGTTGCTGTGACAAATCTACTTGGATTAATGTTTGGATATTCAATTTTATTTGCCATTTTATACCCCCATGTTAAATATTCTTTGTTGGCCTGGCAAATCTGCACTTGAGTAAACCACATCCCAGGTTGTATCTACATCAAATTTCGTAGGAGTAAATGCGTCTCTGTCACTTTCTTCGTCGGCATGCCAAGCTACATCAGTAGGAAATTTTACTGAGTAGTTTTTTAATATAACGCAAACTTCACCTTCTTTAGAAAGGAGTTTTCCACATTTTATTTTACAAACTGGAGGGGGTATAAAAGGAGCATCATTTTCTCCCTCTCTGGGATAACACGCACTTTGTATGGCTCTTAAGTTTTCTAAATTAGTTTTAACATCCTCGGGTTTAGAAATAATAAAATGTATTTGCATTGTTATAGATCTGTTGTCTGACTGCGAATAAGTTTTTAATGGAGAGGCTCTGCCTATTACGACTTCGTCACTATAGTTTGCAGATTTAGTGTCACTTATATCCGGGAGGTTATCTAATATTATTTTTTTTGCTCCTGGAATGTCTATGTAACACTCATTTATTGGTATTAATGCACCACCTAGTTGCGTTGCTTTAGGCATTTTCTATTTTCCTCATCATGTTTCACCGTTGTTTATTATCGATCTGTTTGGAGTTCCTGCAACTTTTCCATATTTCATTTTTCCAAAAGTAGCAGAGTGCATAGGTCTTCTAGGATCTCTAGTAGACCCCGCTTCTGCTCCTGAAGACCCAGATAAGTTATATCCTCCTCCTCTAGGTTTCATTAGAGCAACAAGCTCTTGAATTCCTTCTCTAATTTGTTCAAGCTCATCAATTTGCTTATAGGAAACTTCCTCGATTCTTGATAGTTCATCACTTTGTAATTTCCCTGAAGCAGGTTGATTAGCCGCCTTCTCTCTTAATATAGTTTGTGTAATATCTCTTAAGTGAATTGGCTGAACTTCGTTAGTAGGCTTATTCGCATCAGTAGCTTCTACTTCCGATGGTCTTGCCATTGGGATGGCTTGTTTTTCTATTATTAATTTATTATTTAATACATTATTAACAATTTTTTCTATTTGCTCTTCTGGTGTTTTTGGTGTTTCCTTAGCTGCAAATGTTGATTTCAAACCACCTAATAAACTAGATCCAATAGACTTTAGTCCCTCCCAAGCAGACGACCCGGCAGATTTAATTCCAGACCATAACCCCGATCCTGCACCCTTAATGCCGTCCCATACAGAAGATAATGCTCCTCCTATTAAATTTCCTCCTTTTGAAAGTTTGTCTCCTATCCACTTAGCTCCATCCCAAGTTTTTTCTCCTATCCATTTAGCACCACCTAAAATTGTTGATCCAAATATGTCAATTCCTGTAGATAAAACAGGGCCTATAAGTGGCACGGACCCGGCTATTCCACTTGCCAAATTAGTTAGTGCTCCTCCAACATCTCCTTTTATGAGAGAAGCAATTGCAAATCCTGCTCCTGCAACTGCCCCTACGAATGGAAGTTTTTTCATAAGACTTTTCCCGCCAGAAAGCCCTAATTTAGATACCAAATTACCGGCCTTTCCAAACAAATTGCCCAATATTCCAGATCCTTTATTTATACTTGAAGCTACTTTTGGACCAACATCACTTGAGGCTCCAAATAAATTGCCAATAATTCCTTTTCCTTTGTCTAATATTTTAGATCCAATTGAAGTTGCTTTTCCAACTACAGATTTTCCTAGTCCTTTTGTTCCTTCCCATGCTTTAGAAGCTAAATTCATAACGGATTGACCAAGTCCTTTTCCTTTCTTCCATATACTAGATCCAATATTCAATATTGATTCTCCAAGATATTTTGCTCCACTAAAAGCTTTAGAAGAAATCCATTTGGATCCTTGTGCTACTGAGTTGCCTAGTGACTTGGCGCCATTCCATACTGTAGAAACATAATTTGCATACGCCTTGCCCGCCCATTTAGCACTATCTAGAGCTTGAGAGCCTATTGATTTAGCTCCATCCCAAGTTTTAGATCCTATCCATTTAGCACCCTCTAGAGCTTTAGATCCTAGTGATTTGGCTCCACTCCATACTGTAGAGGCATAATTTGCATAAGCCCCACCTAAAGATTTCGCGCCATTCCATATTGTTGATCCTAATGATTTAGCTCCATCTAAAGTTTTAGTTCCTAGTGATTTAGCACCTTCCCATGCTTTAGAACCTATCCATTTAGCACCATCTATAGTTTTGGTTCCTAGTGATTTAGCACCTTCCCATGCTTTAGAACTTATCAGTTTGGCTCCATCTAGAGTTTTAGATCCTAGTGACTTTGCGCCTTCCCATGCTTTAGAACTTATCAATTTGGCTCCATCTAAAGCTTTAGAACCTAAGGATGCAGCTCCGTCAATTAAACTTTTTCCAAATAAATCTATACCTGTTGACAGTACAGGCCCAATTCCTGGAATGGCTCCTGCTATTCCGCTTGCTAAATTAGTTAAGGCTCCGCTTACATCTCCAGATATCAAAGAAGATATTGCTCCTACGCCTCCAGCTATTGCTCCTATTCCTGGAATTTTTTTCATTATCCCCATGCTAGCACCACTAAGCCCTGCATTTGCTATTAGTCCTCCTGCTTTTCCTAGAAGACCGCCTCCTGCATTTGCTATTAGTCCTCCTGCTTTTCCTAGAAGACCACCTCCTGCATTTGCTATTAGTCCTCCTGCTTTTCCTAGAAGACCACCTCCTGCATTTGCTATTAGTCCTCCTGCTTTTCCTAGAAGACCGCCTCCTGCATTTGGCATCAAGTTCTTACCAAATTCAAATGCTTTACTGGCGTAACCAGCTATAGTTGGTGCCAAACTCTTACCAAATTCAAATGCTTTACTGGCGTAACCAGCTATAGTTGGTGCTAAACTCTTACTAAATTCAAACGCCTTACCAGCATATCCAGCTATAGTTGGTGCCAGACTCTTACTGAACTCAAATGCTTTACTGGCGTAACCAGCTATAGTTGGTGCTAAACTCTTACTAAATTCAAACGCCTTACCAGCATATCCAGCTATAGTTGGTGCCAGACTCTTACTGAACTCAAATGCTTTACTGGCGT
>Ga0214917_10002710_pt1 | contig 21286 bp, 9 predicted proteins | sample LL_1208_BB_MetaG_FD_177983 | JGI IMG/M metagenome (GOLD analysis project Ga0214917, IMG submission 177983) | Freshwater microbial communities from Lake Lanier, Atlanta, Georgia, United States - LL_1208_BB | ecosystem: Environmental > Aquatic > Freshwater > Lake | place: USA: Georgia | collected...
GTTCGCCGCGGGCGATGGCGACCTGTGGCGATCGACCGGCACAACGGCGGGCACCACGCTGGTGTCCGACAACGCGGGCACCCGGGGCCAGGGATCGAACCCCCGGGTTCCCGTGGATGTGGGCGGCACGCTCTACTTCACCGCGTATGACGGCAACTATTTCCCCACCCTCTGGAAGACCGGAGGCCCCGGGACGACGCCGGTGGCGGTCTCCGCGGGATTCCGATATCCCGGCCCCAGCAATCTGGTGAATTCGGCCGGAACCTTGTTTTTTGCCGCCAACAACGGTTCGTCGGGAACGGAACTGTGGCGTTCTGGCGGCGCCGCTGGTGGCACCCAGATGGTGCGCGACATCGCCCCGGGCCTCGCCGGATCGTCCCCAGCCAACATCGTGAGTGGTGGCGGGACGGTGTACTTCGGCGCCGATGACGGTGTCTCGGGACGCGAATTGTGGAAAAGCGACGGCACAGCCGCTGGAACGGTCCTTGTGCGCGACATCGCGACGGGATTGGATGGCGCCGGCAAGCCGGCATCATCGGTTCCCTTGGATTTGGCGTGGGGCGGCGGATTGTTGTGGTTCACGGCGGACGATGGCGCCGGCGGGCGGGAGTTGTGGAAAAGCGACGGCACGGCGGCGGGCACGGCACGCCTGAAGGATATCGCACCGGGAGCGACAGGTTCCGACCCGGCGAGGCTGGTGTGGGGCGGCGGATTTTTGTGGTTCACGGCGGACGATGGCGCCTGTGGGCGTGAGTTGTGGAGAAGCGACGGCACGGCGGCGGGCACGGCGCGGGTGAAGGACATTTTCCCGGGGGCGGCGGGATCCGCGCCTGATGGGTTGGCGTGGGGCGGTGGATCTTTGTGGTTCACGGCGGACGATGGTGCCGGCGGGCGCGAATTGTGGAGGAGCGACGGCACTGCGGATGGCACGGCGCGGGTGAAGGACATTTTCCCGGGGGCGGCTGGATCCGCGCCCGAAGGGTTGGCGTGGGGCGGCGGAAACTTGTGGTTCACGGCGGATGACGGCGCGAGTGGTCGCGAGTTGTGGAAGAGCGACGGCACGGCGGCGGGAACCGCCCTGGTGAAGGACATTCGGCCGGGATTGGCGGGTTCGGTGGAGCCTGGCGCCTCGATGCTGGCCTGGGCCGACGGGCTACTGTGCCTGGCCGCGGATGACGGCACAAGTGGTCGCGAGTTGTGGAAGAGCGACGGCACGGCGGCCGGAACCGCCTTGGCCGGGGAAATCGTCCCGGGGGCGAGGGGTGGGGAGATCGCTTGGCTGGCCGGGTTCGGCAACCGGGTGGTTTTCTCGGCTGATGACGGACTGAGGGGACGGGAGTTGTGGTCGTTCTCGCCGAACGCCGCGCCCGTTGACATAGTTCTTTCGGCATCGTCTGTTCGAGAAAACCTGCCGGCGGGCACGGTGGTGGGCGGCTTGTCGGCATCGGATCCCGACGCGGGCGATTCGTTCACCTTCACGCTGGTCGATGGCGCGGGTGGCGCGGACAACGCCAGGTTCAGCGTCTCCGGAGGCATGCTGAAAACGGCGGCACCGTTCGATTTCGAGGCCCGCTCGAGCTATTCCATACGCGCGCGGGTGACTGATTCCGGAGGACTGTCATTCGAGAAGGCGTTCACCATTTCCGTGATCGATGTTGACGAGGGGCCGATCGTGCCGGCGGTACCGGCGGTGGCCATCATCGCCAACCTGTCCACGGCGATCACCGGTCTTTCGGTTGTCGATCCCATGGCGGGGGTGGCGACCCTGACGACAACCCTCACGGTGCCGACCGGGCTGTTGACCTTGGGAACTCGGACCGGCCTGGCATTCCAGGCAGGTGACGGTGTCTCGGACCCCACGATCAAGTTCACGGGCAGCCTGGCGCAGACGAACACAGCGCTCAAGTCGCTCACCTACCTCACGGCCACCGACACGCTGGCGGCCACCACCATCGGCGCAACGGTGCAGCGGGGAGCGTTCACCTCGAAGACCTCGGTGGCGCTGGTGCCGGCGGAGGGCAGGGTGGCAAGGATCAACGACCCGGCCCTGGCGGGGAAGGTCTCCGTGGTGATCCAGGGCACGGCATCGGGCGACACGGTCTCTGTGTCGCCCGTGGGCACCTCGACATCGAGCTACACGGTGAGCCTCAACGGGGTGCCGACGGCGGTGACGGGCGTCACCGGCAGGTTTGTGGTGTTCGGCCTGGGTGGCAACGACACCGTTGACCTGTCGGCGTCGCGCGTGATCGTGTTCGCCGATGGCGGCGATGGCAACGATGCCATCCTGGGAGGCCAGATGGCGGACATGCTCCTGGGTGGAAATGGAGCCGACCTGCTGGCGGGGGGATTGGGCGCGGATTCCATCAATGGCGGATCAGGCAACGATATCATCATCGATGGCGGTGTCTCGGTCCGCTCGGCGGGGAAAACCTTCCGGTCGATCCTGGATGGATGGGCGGCGAAGGCGACCCCTGCCGACGCTGACTACACGGCGATCACCGCCGACCTGGCATTCACCGCCGACAAGTCGGCGAAGGACACATTGACGGGCGGGCTGGGCACCGACTGGTTCTGGTCGGCCACCGCCGGCGCCGTGGCGGATGTTTTGGACCTTGCCGCCGGGGAGAGGCGCCGGCTGGTTTGATCTCGGGTCGTCCGGCGCTCACCCAAGGCGGAATGTGGGGAGCGGTTGCGGTAATCGACTGTGGGCGGATTCGCCGGCACCCCCACCCTGCCCTCCCCCACAAGGGGGGAGGTAAAATAACAAGAATCATGAAAGATTTTTTCCGATCCACAAAGTAATTTGCGTATATATTCAACCGCGATAATCCACCAATAGTTTCTTCAACTCCCCCCTTCCATGAAACCTTTTCCTCCCCCCTTGTGGGGGAGGGCAGGGTGGGGGGTGGAAGTGCGACAAGGAAAAACCCTTTCCAATCATTGGCGCAATGCGGGCAATTGATTATCGGCAGGTTGGTTCATAGAGCCTCGGGCGCAAGCCCGAGGGTTGCCCCCGAATCCCCCACCCTCGGACTCGCGTCCGAGGCTCATCAATTCATGTTGACAGATACAAATTGATTATTCTTATGAGTAACATCCCCCCACCCTGCCCTCCCCCACAAGGGGGGAGGTAAAATGACACGAATCATGAAAGTTATTTTCCGATTCACAAAGCCGTTCGCGGTTAAATTCGACCGAGAAATTCCGCTGTTCTTGTCTCCAACTGCACCTTCCCGAAACCTTTTCCTCCCCCCTTGTGGGGGAGGGCAGGGTGGGGGGAGTGTGTTTGAAATCAATCCGAAACCTCTGACTCGTTGACCCACACCGGCGCTCATCCAAGGCGGAATATGGAAGTCGCTTAGGTTGATTGGCTATGCGGCGGATTCGTTGGCAGGAATACAATCCGAAACTAGGAATTTGCAGGCCAGCTCCAAGGCACCATTGGGAAGCACCGCCGGCGCCGTGGCGGATGTCACCGACCTTGTCGCCGGGGAAAGGCGAAGGCTGGTTTGACAGACCTCAGGCCGGGCTGATAACGGCCCGGTTGCCGTCCACCGCCACGCGGCCGGAGGCCAGCAGGGCGATCGCCTCGGGGTAGGCGTCGCATTCGGCGGCGAAGACACGGGCGGCCAGCGTGGAGGCGGTGTCGTCCGGAAGCACCGGGACGGCCCTCTGCACCAGGATGGGGCCGCGGTCGTACTCGTTGGTGGCCAGGTGAACGGTGCAGCCCGAGACCCTGCAGCCGGCATCGAGCACCGCCTGGTGCACATGGGCGCCGTGGCACCCCTTGCCTCCGAAGGAGGGAAGCAGCGACGGGTGGATGTTGACGACGCGGTTCTCCCATCTTTCCGGCACGGCCAGTAGCTGGAGGAATCCCGCCAGGCAGACCAGGTCGGCGTGGTGCCGTTCGGCCCAGCCGAGGAGCGACGCGCTGAACGACGCGCGGTCTGGATGCTCCCCGCGGCGCGCCACCATGGCCGGCACATTCGCCTTGGCGGCGCGGTCCAAGCCGGCGACGCCGTCGCGGTCGGAGGCGACGCATGCCACCTCGCCCGCGAGGGTGCCGGCGGCCTGGCGATCGAGCAGGTTCTGGAGCGTGGTGCCACTCCCGGAAAGGAAAACAGCCAGCCGGGGCCTCGAGGGGACAAGGACGGGTTTCACGGAAATCCTCAGCGGGCAATCCATCCGACGGCGGCGAATATCAGCCCGGCGCAAACCATGCAGGCCGGGAGGGTGAGCACCCAGGCCAGCAGGATGGAGCGGATCGTCGCCATCTGGACCCCCGCGCCGGTGGTGGCCATCGTACCAGCCACGCCGCTGGAGAGCACATGGGTGGTGCTCACCGGCGCGCCGCCGGCCACGGCCATGCCGATGGTTGAGGCGGCGACGAGCTCGGCGACCGCGCCTTGGGCGTAGGTGAGGTGGGTCTTGCCGATCTTCTCGCCGACGGTGACGACGATGCGCTTCCAGCCGATGGTGGTGCCGAGGCCCAGCGCCATGGCCACCGCGACAATGACCCATGGCGGGCTGTATTCAACGATGTTGCGGATTTCCGAGCGGGCTTTCTTCAGCAGGACCTTGTCGCGCGAGGTGAGCAGGAGTTCCTCCGATTCCAGCAGCGTCCGCACGGCGGACTCCAGAACGATGATGGCGTTGCGGAGTTCCCGGCGGCGTTCCCCGGGAACCTCGCGGAAGGTCTCGATGACCCCCTCGCCGTCGGGCTTGCGGACGAGCGCCAGGACGGTGTCGATGGAGACGATCACCCGCGAGCGTTCGGCCTCGAATTCGGGATCTGGGTCGTCCACATGGTGGCGGGAGATGATTTTGCGGGCCTTCTCGGCGCCCTGCCTGACGAGGTCGATGTTGGCCGCCGAGGCGTTCATGTTGACCGCGTACTCCGATGTGGCGGTGCCGATGAGGATGAGCATGATGAGGCCGACGCCCTTCTGGCCGTCGTTGCTGCCGTGGGCGAGGCTCACGCCGGTGCAGGTGCCGATGAGCGTGAGGCGGGTCCAGAACGGGGGAGCCTGGTCCCCCGTCGGCGCCGTGTGCACCCGCGACCCGGGGAGAAGCCTGAGGGCCATGACCATCAGCCCAGCCGACAGGCAGAAGCCCACGGCGGGCGAGAGCAGGAGTGACAGTCCGACTTCCTGCGCCTTTTCCCAGTTGATCCCCCCCAAGGCGCCGTTGTGGGCGATGCAGGAATGGGCGATGCCCACCCCGAGCACCGAGCCGATGAGGGCGTGCGAACTCGAGGCGGGAATGCCGAGGTACCAGGTGGCGAGGTTCCAGACGATGGCGGAAAGAAGCAAAGCCAGCACCATGGCCTTGCCGGTTCCCGCGGTGAGGTTTTCCTCGAGCAGGAGCTCGACGGGGAGCAGGTTGACGATGGCATAGGCGACGGCGATTCCGCCCATCCAGACGCCGGTGAAGTTGCACAGGCCCGACCAGGCGACGGCGACCGCCGGCCTCAGCGCCTTGGTGTAGATGACCGTGGCGACGGCGTTGGCGGTGTCGTGGAAGCCGTTGACAAACTCGAAGGCCAAGGCGATGGCCAGGGCCAGCAGGAGAAAAAGCGCGTTGTCCCAGGTGACGGGGTCGGCAAGGAACGGGAGGTGGATCATCGGGGGGCTCCGGGGATTTGATCCGAATTTTGCCATATTAACCCGGATGCGGATGAATGAGGCGAAACTTCATCAAAACTTCCCCATGCCACTGTCCGGGCGATGTGGTTGCTGCCGGTGAACGGGTTTTCGGGTATTATCAGGGGATTCATCACCCCCCAATCGGAGCCTGCCTCACGCCATGCCCGCCGTCGAACATCTGCTCAAGGGGTTGTTTGTCGCCTTGGCGCTCCAGGCGGGCATTTGGGCCTCGGCCGACCCGTCGGCCCGGTGGACATCGCTGGCGGTCATCGACGGGATCGCGTTGGCAGGCCTGGTGGTGGCGCTCGCATGGGCCGCCACGCGCACGGCACCTGGCCGCAACCGTCCGCTGGCCCACCTGATGTTCCTGCTGCTCAAGCATGGTGCGGTGATCCGCGGAGGGCTGGTGGGTGGCATGACGGCCGGGGCGCTGGCCCTGGCCTCGCCGGAGGCGGGCGCTGGCAGGGAACTGCTGGCCATCCTGGCGGCGGCGGGGCTGGCCGCGGGCGCCTTGTGCGGTTTGGCAAGCCGGCAGAGGCGCGCGGAGGCGCGGCTGGGCCTGGCCTTGGGGGTGGCCCTGCTGGTGGCCGGGGCGGCGTTGTTGGCGGGGCTGGCGCCTTGGCGCGACGGGGCATCGGAAGGCCTGCTGCCCGCCCGGCTGGACATGGTCTCATGGCAGATCCTTTTTGTGCTGCTGATGCTGCCGGTGCTCGACATCGCTGCGGAGTCCCCGCAGACCAAGGCCGACGCGGCATTGTGGTGCGCCCTTTTGGGCCTCGGGCTGTGGTTGCCATCGAGGCAGGGGCCGCCGGCCCTGGTGCTGGTGGTGCTGGTGCTGCCGGTGGTTGTGTTCGCCCTGGTGGCCCGGACGGTGCTTCCGGGGTGGGCGTCGTTCAAGATGGCGTTCAAGGGGCGCGCGCTGGCCCGGCAGGGCGACCTGCCCGGGGCCCTCGCCTGCTTCCGGCAGGCCCTGCGGCTCAACCCGTCCGACCGGATGGCGCGCGAAGGGTATTGGCGCACGCACCTGGAGCTTGAGCCCGAGGGGGTGGCATCGGACCCGTTGGCCCGGCGGCTGATCCACCCGGGCGACTGCCTCCACCGGGCGTCCGAGCTGCTCACCGCCAGCCCGCCCCACCTGACCGACGCGAACCGGTTGCTGGTGCTGGCCGGAAAGCTCGACCCCGCGCTCGCCCCGCTTGTCTCTTTCTGGACTGCGGTGGCCCTGCTGCACGAGAGGCGCGAGGAGGAGGCGTTCGCCCGCGTGGAGCCCCTTCTGGCCATTCCCGGTGAGGGCGCGACCGAAACCGACCTCGACGCGACGCTATTCGCCTGGCGGTTGATCATGGCGTGGCACAAGGGCGCGCGGGAGCGGTTGCTGGACGGTGCCCTTGCCCGGCCTGGGGCCCGCCTGGCGGCGATCGCGGCGATCGAGCGGGGCCTGGCGGCAGATCCGTCGGACCAAGAGCTGTGGGCGATCAAGCGGGAACTGTATTCCGGACTGGATGAGGCGGAATTTCGCGCCGGCCGGGCGTTGGGCCTGCCTTTGGGGGACCCGGCCTACCTGGACGAGATTGCCGCGGCGCTGGCCGGTGATGACTCCACCTGGAAAAGGGCGGCCTCCTACATGGCGATGGCCGTCGAGGCGGGCGGGTCGCGCGTGGTGCGGCGGCTTGTCGGCTTGGCGCGGTTGCTCGAGGCCCATGGCGACGAGGACGGGGCCCGGGCCCGGTTCCGGCAGGCCGCGGAGGCCGGCCGCGCCATGGGACCGGAGGCGCTTGAGTCCGAGGACAAGGATCTTTACTTCCGCGCCGCCCGGCACCAGGCGGAACTGGCCGAGCACGAGGGGCGAGGCGCCGATGCCATCGGTTGGTGGCAGGCCACCCTGGCATCGGACCGCAGCGGCATCGAGACGCTCAGGCGCCTGGCGGCCCTGCACGAGGCGGCGGGCGACCCGCTGTCGGCGCTGCGAGATGTGGTGAAGGGATTGGTTTACCAGTCCGACGACAAGGATCTCTTGGAACGCCGGGACCGATACCTCTGGTCGCTGCCGTTGGAAAGCCCGGCCTGCTCGGCGGAGGGCCTCAAGGGCCTGGTGGACCCGGCGTATTGTGTGAGGAAGGCCAGGGGAATCCTCGATGACCGCCGGGGCGACCCCGAATGGCTCGAGGTGGCGGAGCATTTGCTGGCGCTGACCGACCGCGTGGACCCTGGCAACCTGATGGCCAAGGCCCTTCTGGCCCGCGCCAGGCTGCGGTTGGGAGACCGGGACTCGGCGATCGCCGGGTTCGAGGCGGTGCGTGCCGCCAAGCCGACCGGCCTGTTTCAGGGAGATGGGCCCGAGGCGTGGCAATTGGCGAACCAGGCCCTGGGCGACCTCTACCTTGAGGTTGGCCGCCCGGCCGAGGCCGTCGCTTGCCTGGCCGATTTTCGCGACAGTCCCCGTTCCGGGGCGGCCACGCTTTTCAAGCTGGGGCAGGCGCACGAGGGATTGGGGGAATTGGCCAAGGCACGGTCTTACTACCGTCAGGTGACGGGCTACGAGGACAACCCCTTGGCATGGCAGGCGCGCGAGGCGATCGACAGGCTCGCACGCGGCGCGGAGGGTGGAAACTGATCATGCCCCCTCCCCTGGTTGGTATGATGTTGGGGTAGGTCTTGTTTGGGCGTCGGAGGGGGTTGCTCGTGCGGGAACGCCACCTGAACGCATGGAGTCTGCCCTTGGGAGCCGTTGCCGGCGACCCGATGCGGATCCATGTGGTTTACCTGGTGGTGGCCGCCGGCCTTTACCTGCGCACGGTCTTCGGCAACGGCGCCCCCGCGGGGATCTGGCGCGAGGCCCTGCTGGTTCAGTCGATCCTTCTTTTGTCGGTCTTGGCGCGGGCGATGGGCACCCTGGTGATCCGCAGGCTTGAGGAAGCCGACCACCAGGACACCATCATCTGGCCCCTGGGGCATTTCAGCCGGGTCGAGGGATTTGCCGGGGCATCGTACTGGTCTTTGTTGTCAGGCACCAGCGTCACGCTGTTCTTCGCCGCCTTCTCGGCGTTCGGCCTCCTGGCCATGGGGTACATCCCCCCCTCGCTTGCCAACTGGAACCCCTACGGACCGGCCACGGCCGGCATCCTGATGCTGTCCGACTTCCATGGCGACACGATGCCCGTGACGGCGGGTTGGGCCACGCTGCTGGCGCGTGTGTCGTTTGTCAACGGATGGCTGTTGTTCGCGAACCTGCTGCCGGCGTATCCATTGGACGCCTCGAGGCTGATGGCCCGCATCCTGTGGCGGCGATCGGAGCCTGCCGAGGCGCTGCAGGCGGTGCTGACGGCGTCGATGATCTCAATCGTGGGTGTGATGATCGCGGGCATCGCCATGGGCGAGGTGCTGTACCTGGTGCTGGCGATGGTGGTCTACATGGAGGCGCGGGGCGCGGTGGCGCGCGAGCGCGAGGTCGTCGGGGAAATCGGCGACGGCTCCGCCTACGACAACGACGGCCTGCCGGAAGCGCCTGAAAGGGATCCGGAACCTCGGGAATCGTGGTGGAAGCGCTGGCGCGCCCGCCGGGCCGAGGAGCGCAACCGCCGGGCCGCGGCCGACCGGGCCCAGGCCGAGCGCCGGATGGACGAGCTTCTGGACAAGCTCCACAGGCTGGGGAACGGGGCGCTCACGGGCGCGGAACACCGCTTCATGCGCGAGTTCGCCCGGAAGTACCGTCCAAGGCAGCGGGAACGATAGCGGATTGATTGGATTGAAACAGTTCGGGAACGGGGGTCTCATGTCGGGCAGGATCGAACCACGCACGCTCAAGGGATTCCGCGACTACCTTCCCGAGATGATGATCCCGCGCGAGCGCCTGCTCGAGGCGGCGCGCGGGGTTTACCGCCGGTACGGTTTCGCTCCCATCGACACCCCGGCGCTCGAGTACGCCGAGATCCTCCTTGGCAAGGGCGGGGAGGAATCGGACAAGATCGTCTACCGGTTCCAGGACCATGGCGGCCGCGATGTGGCGCTGCGCTTCGACCTGACGGTTCCGTTCGCCCGCTTCGCGGCCATGCATGTTCCCAAGCTTGGCACCCCGTTCAAGCGCTACGCGATGGGGCCGGTCTGGCGGGGCGAGAACACCGGCCATGGCCGCTACCGCGAATTCTGGCAGTGCGACTTCGACACCATCGGCACAACCGCCGCGGCCAGCGACGCCGAGGCGGTGCTGGTGGCGCACGACCTGATGGTGGCGGCCGGCATCGAGCGCTTCGCCCTTCGGGTGAACCACCGCCAGGTCCTGGGCGGGCTTCTTGAGACAATGGGGCTGGGCGGGCAGGCCACGGCGGTGCTGCGCGCCATCGACAAGCTTCCGAAGGTGGGAGCCGACGCGGTGGCCGCCGAGATGGCGGAGAAGGCGGGCGCCACGCGCGCCCAGGCCGACACGGTGCTGGCGCTGGCGGCGCGGAAGGGCGAGCCCCTCGCGGTTCTGGCTGATTTGGCCCGCGAACTGGCGGGAAGCGAGCGCGGCATGGCCGGGGTGAACCGGCTGCGCGAGGTCTTCGAGGCGGCGCTGGGCGCCGGCCTTCCCCCGGAGCGGATCGGCCTCGACCTGGCCATCGCCCGTGGATTGGATTATTATACAGGTATTATCTTTGAAACATTCCTTGGCGACCTTCCCGGCATCGGCAGCGTCTGCTCCGGTGGCCGGTACGACGACCTCGCCGGGCTGTACACCAAGCAGGCGCTCCCGGGCGTGGGCGCCTCGCTGGGGGTGGACCGCCTGCTGGCGGCGCTCGAGGAGCTGAATGCCCTGGGGGCACCCGGGGCGGTGGCGCCGGTGCTGGTGGCCCAGTTCGATCCGGGGCACCTGGGCGCCTGCCTGGGGCTGGCCCGGCGGTTGCATGCCGCGGGAGTGGGGGCTGAGGTGTTTCCAGAGCCGAAAAAGATCGGCCAGCAGTTGCAGCACGCCGAGAAGAAGGGCTTCCGGGTGGTGGCGCTCGCTGGTCCGGACGAGCGCGCCCGGGGCGTGTGGAAGATCAAGCGCCTGGCCGACCGCCTTGAGGTGGAGAAGGCCGACGCGGAGGTTCCCGCCGCGGTGGCGCAACTGCTCGCCGGAGGCTGACGGTCATGCTGGCGCACAACCACTACGAGCGCGCCTTCGCCGCGATGCTTCGTGAACGGGGCGTGACCCATGTTCCCGTGGAGGAGAAGCGCCGGTCGGTGATCGACGGGGCGCCGGTCAAGAGCCTTGATTTTTTGGTGCTCGGGAGCGACGGCAGGTGGTTCGTCACCGATGTGAAGGGGCGCCGGTTCCCCGGCGGGCCCCCGGGCAAGCCGCGCCGGGTGCTCGAGTGCTGGGCCACCCTCGACGATGTCGACGGCCTGGAGCGCTGGGCCAGGCGGTTTGGCGGCGGGTGCGAGGGGCTTTTGGTGTTTCCCTACCTGCTGGATCCGGATCATGCCGATTTCTGCCCGTGGGGCGATTCCTGCAGCCACGAGGGGCGCGAGTACCGGGTGCTGGCGGTGCCGGTGTCGGAATACCGGCTGCGCATGCGGGTGCGGAGCCCGCGCTGGGGCACCGTGGACCTGCCCGCGGCGGCGTTCCGGTCGGTGGTGCGCCCCTTGAGCCACTTCACCGGAGAGGGCGAGCCGTGGGGCTTGCCGGCCTGATTCCAACCTTGCGGAGAACAATGCCATGCGTCGGCTGAAACCGGCCGTGAGGCTCCTGTCGCTTCACGGGCGTCCGAGGGAAGGGTTCCACAGGGCCGCGTCGCTGGGCGCCGGGGGGGTGGAGCTTGACGCGTGGGGGCCTCTCCGGGCGCGCGACCTGGGGGCCACCGCGCGCCGCGAGATCCGAACCGTGGCGAACGGCTTCCGGCTGGAGATCGCCGCGGTTCGGGCTCCCCTGCGGCGCGGGCTTGTGGAACCGGAAGGAATGGACGCCCGCCTCGAATACCTGGGTGAAACCGTGGCGTTCGCCGCCGAGCTTGGGGCCGGGACGGTGGTGGTGGAGGCCGGGCAGGTTCCGGACAAGCCGGAGTCGCCCGGCGGGCGGGCCATGGCCCAGTCGCTGGCCCACCTGGCGCCCCTGGCGGAACGGTTCGGGGTGGCGGTGGCCCTGGTGACGGGACTTGAGGGCGGGGAGGTGCTGGCCAAGCTGCTGGAGCCTTGGGCCGCCGAGGTGCTGGGCGTGGCCTTCGACCCGGCCAACTGGATGACCCACGGGTTCGACCCGTCGGTCGAGCTTTCGGCCGTGGCGGCGAGGGTGCGGATCGCCCACGCCCGCGACGCGAGGAAGTCGTCCCCCAGCCGGGCGGCGCTCGATGTCCCCTTGGGCGAGGGGGATGTTCCTTGGCCCCTGCTGTTGGCGCACCTGGACGCCTTCGGCTACACGGGTTGGGTTTCGGCGGGCGACGCGGGAGACCAGCCGAGGCCGGAGTCGATGGCCGTGGCTGTCGGCGTCCTGCGGGGCTGGCTGGCCGGGCCGGGATGAGTTGCCGCCATTCTGGCAAGCCGGCGGTGACCAAGGGCAAGAAAAAATACCGATCGTCCGATGAATCATATTGCCATGAGGAAATAATCGGGGTTAGATTGAATATCGCTCCAATCCTTTATTTTTTCTTCATGTCGAGGTGATTCCCATGTTCCGGTCGCCTGCCCAACCGCTCCGAAGGGGCGGATTCACGCTCATTGAACTGCTGGTGGTCATCGCCATCATCGCCGTGCTGATCGGCCTTTTGGTTCCCGCGGTGCAGAAGGTCCGCGAAGCCGCCAACCGCATGAAGTGCTCCAACAACCTCAAGCAGATCGGCATCGGCCTGCACGCCTACCATGACGCGAACAACGGGATGCCGTTCGGCGGTCTTTCCGATGCCCCTCCGCTCGGGTCCGGTGGCGGGTGGGGCACAGCCTGGCCGGTCTGGCTCCTGCCTTACATCGAGCAGGACTCGCTCTTCAAGAAGTTCACCTTCACCGGAAGTTCAGGGTGGGGCGGGGCCTCGGCAACCAACAACCTCAACGCCTCCTCCAATGTGAGGATGAACACCTACCAGTGCCCGTCGTCCCCCATCAACGACAGCGCGCCCAGCCCGTTCGCCGGCTCGAACATTTCCCGCAACCACTATGTCGGCGTTTCAGGCGCCATCAACGGATTGATCACCGGCTACACCGAGGCAAGGGTGTTCACCAACAGCGGCGCGGCTGGTTGCTGCAGCGGCGGCATCGCCAGCGGCGGCGGTGTGCTCATGCCCGGCAAGCAGGTCAGGTTTGCCGACATCACTGACGGCACGAGCAATGTGATGGTGGTCAGCGAGCAGAACGACTTCCTGACGACACAGAACGGGGCGAAGGTCGCCTGGGGCGCTGGCTTGCTTCACGGGTGGCAGATCGGTTGGTACGGAACGACGGCACCCAACGGCGGCAACGCCGGGGACGCCCGCACATTCCAGATGACGACGATCCGCTACGCCATCAATCAGAAGACCGGCTGGCCTAACTTTCCCGGCAACTGCGGATCGATGGGGGTTTGCGAAAACATGGGAACCAACATCCCCCTCAACTCGGCGCATTCCGGCGGAGTGAACGCGGTGATGGCCGACGGTTCGGTCCGCTTCCTCACCGACTCCACCGCCTTGGCCACGCTAGCCATGCTGGCCACGCGCGACGACGGCCAGCCGTTGCCCGGTAACTGACGCGGATTCCACCCCGACAACAAAAAATAAGAAGGAGCTGAAATGAAGACGATGCGCATGCTGTCCTTGGCCCTGCTGGCCGCATTCCTCGGTTGCGGGCCGGCCGCGCCGAAGGCGGCCAAGGTCACCGGAACGGTGAAGTTCGACGGGGCCCCGCTCGCCAAGGGCGAGATCATCTTCGCCCCGCCCACCGGCGGCGCGCCGGCGATGGCCGAGGTCGCCAACGGGAAATTCGAACTTGAGGCCATCGTTGGCAAGAACCGGGTCGAGGTGCGGGCGATGCGGCAGTCGAAGGCCGCGCCCAAGAACACCGGCGGCCCGGGTTCGGAGAACGCCGGCCGGGATGAGAATTACATTCCGGATCGTTATAATGACAATACGACGCTGTCGGCCGAGGTGAAATCCAACGAGGCGAACAAGTTCGATTTCGACCTCAAGAAGTGACCTTCCGGACCGTCCGGCTCAAAGGACCCCGCCCGGTGGCGGGGTCCTTTGTTTTGGGCGTGAGCGGCATCTTTCACCGGTTTTTGTGCGCTGATTCCGGCGAAAGAGGTCCGCTGGGCGGCGCATTGGACTCCTGCAGGACGGAGATGGCCGCGCGCTTCGCGCGCCTTGCCCGCCCGGTCCAGGAGTCGGACCATGTTCTCGCCTATCCGCCATCCTAGAAAATTCGGAAATTTCGCCACGGGCGCCCGCCCCTCGGTACGGCGCGGCGGGAGGGGCAGGCTGACACTCGAGGCCCTCGAGCAGCGCCTGAACCCCGCCGCCCCATCGGTTTTCACCGACCTTGCCGATTACCCGCCCGGAAGCACCGCCACCATCACCGCCCGTGACTTCGCCGTCGGTTCGGCCGTTGAGTTCCAGGTGATCCATGCCGCGGGCCCCGGTGCCGACGGCGTTTACGGCAACGCCGACGACCTTCCCGGCGACAACTCCGGCCAGGGACATCTTCCCTGGGTGGTGGTGGATGGCGGCGCCGGCGACCTCGACCGCTTGGCCAACGGCCGCATTGTCACCACCTGGTATGTCAATCCGGACGATTCGCTCAACGCCCGGTTCCTGCTCTCCGCCCGGGGCGCGGGGGCTGATGGCGCGCGCGGCACCGCGGATGACCAGGCGGCGTACGCCACATTCACCGACAAGGCCTCGGTGGACCTGAGCCAATGGGCCGACGGGCCGGCGCCAGACCAGCCCACCGCGGCCGACCAATGGATCAACGGCAACCTGGGATCATCCAAATCCCACTACCTGGAGGGGGAATCAGTCCCCTACCGGGCGGTGATGTCGGGGCTTGAACCAGGGGCCACCTACTATGTGGGAATCGAATGGGATACCACCCAGGGCGGCCTCCACGCGATCGACTCGCTCACCGGATGGGACCGCAGTTTTCCCACCAGCCGCAACGAGACTTTTCCCGGCCCGCTGGCGGGAACCTCGGTGCCCCCCGGTTCCGCCGCCATCGCGATACCGGTTGACCAGCGCGTGAAAAACGGTCCCGACGGAATTGCCGGCACCGCGGATGACATCATGCCCCCATCGGGATCGATGTCGGCGTTCGGCAATGTGACGATCGACGCCTATGTGCTCGCCGGAACGGACGGGAAATTCGGCACCGCCGACGATTTGGTTTTCAAGCCCGGCGCCGATGGCACCTGGGGCACCCCCGACGATGTCCTTCCGGCCGGCAAGACGCCCGCGGACATCTACACCATTTCCGGCACCTACGCGGGGAGCAGCCAGACCAGCCTGACGGTGCGGTTGGCCTACACGGGCGCGTCGGTCGGGCAGGCTGCCCTGGCCTGGGGCGGGCACATCTCATCCCGCGACAACTGGGGCGATGGGTTGTCGGCGGGTTCCATTTCCGGATCGCCCTACCACATGCGGATGAAGAATTTCGCCGCCTCCAACGACTCGTCGGTGAGCACCGGCAACCAGGACCTTTCCCTTTCGAGCGATGCCGTGCTGTTCCCCGGGAGCATCACCGTGGTGAAGCAGACAACGCCCGGCGGCGCTTCCGGGCCGTTCCCTTTCGAGATGACCCGTCCCGTCAACACGGTGGATGTTCTCGCCGGCGGCCTGGTCGACCTCAGCGGTGACGGGGCGATCGATTCCCGCGACACGGGGCGGTTCACCGATTCCGACGGGGAAATCTATGCCGTGGCCGCCGGGGGCGGCCTCACCCTGTCCTCGGCGAAGGTCGATGGCAAGGTGAACGGCTACGCCGTCGTCGGCGGCCTGGTCGATGTCAGCGGCAACGGGACGATCGGCGTCGAGGACAAGTTCACGAACCTAAGCGGAACCGGGACCGTGGCCTTCTCGCTGCCCGGCGGGGGATCCGCGACATTCGGCAACCTCTCCGACCTGAGTTCCCACACGATCCGGGAGATCGTCCCCTCCGGATGGGACCTGACCAGCATCGACACCACGCGCATTGACCTGAACAACACCACGACCAAGTCCACGATCATTAACCCGGCGGGCGACCAGCAGGTGGTCGTCCTGGCGGAGGGGGACAAGTACACGCTGGCCTTCAACGACCTGGCGCTCAACCCAGCGATCGGCCTGGTGAAGTCGGTCATCTCGGTGGACGCGGCGGGCAACGGCATTCTCGACCGCGCCGGGGAGGTGATCACCTACTCGCTGGTGGTGACGAACACGGGTGACCAGACGCTCACGGGCGTTACCGTGGTGGATCCCGTCACACTGACGAATGTCCAGGTGGGAACGCTCGCGGTGGGGGCGTCGCGCCAGATCGCGGCCAGCTACACCGTCACGCAGGCCGACATCGACACAAACGGCGGTGGTGACGGGCAGATCGACAACACGGCAACGGCGGACAGCGACCAGACGGCGCCGGTGAGCGCCTCGCGGTCGGTTCCCGTCAGCCGCCTGCCCGGTCTGGCGATCGTGAAGTCGGTGGTGTCCGTCGACACCAATGGCAAGCTCGACCTTGCCGGCGACAAGGCCAGCTATTCCCTCGTGGTGACGAACACGGGCAACACCACGCTCACGGGCGTGACAGTGCTTGATCCGCTGACGGGCCTGAATGTGACGGTGGGAACCGTTCCCGTGGGCGGTTTGGCGACGATCCCCACCAGCTACACGCTGACGCAGGCGGACATCGACACAAACGGCGGCGGTGACGGCCAAATCGAGAACACGGCCACGGCGGACAGCGACCAAACCGCCCCCACTTCCTCGACGGTTTCCCTGCCGGTGTTCCAGGTGCCGGCCATCAGCCTGCGGAAGGTCGTGGCATCGGTGGACGCGGCGGGAAACGGGGTGCTTGACCAGGCCGGGGAGGTGATCACCTACTCCCTGACCGTGACGAACACCGGAAACCAGACGCTCACGGGGGTGATCGTGACCGATCCGCTGACCGGAACCGCGCGGACGGTGGGGACGCTGGCGGTGGGCGGATCGGCGACCATCGCCACCAGCTACACGCTGACGCAGGCGGACATTGACAACAACGGCGGAGGTGACGGCGACATTGACAACACGGCGACGGCGGACAGCGACCAGACGGCGCCAACCAACGCCTCGGCTTCGGTGCCCCTGGTGCAGGCGGGTGCCCTGCGCCTGGTGAAGACCGTGCAGTCGGTGGACCCGTCTGTCAACGGCGTCCTCGACCGGGCGGGCGATGTGGTGACCTACAGCCTCGCGGTGACGAACACGGGGAACCTGACGCTGACGGGCGTGACGGTGGTGGATCCGCTGACCGGCACCAGTGTGTTGGTGGGGGCGCTGGGAGTCGGGCAGTCGCGCGTCATCACCGCCAGCCATGCCGTCACCCAGAATGAGATCGACACCAACGGGGGCGGCGACGGCGACATCGACAACACGGCGACGGCGGACAGCGACCAGACGGCGCCGACCAGCGCCTCGGCTTCGGTTCCGCTCACGCGGGCGCCCAGGATCGGGCTGACCAAGACGGTGGTGTCGGTGGATCCCTCCGGCGACGGGGTTCTCAACCACGCCGGCGAGGTTGTCAGCTACTCGCTGGTGGTGTCGAACACGGGGAACACCACGCTTTCGGGGGTGACGGTGACCGACCCCCTGACCGGAACCAAGGTGTCCGTCGGGATTCTGGCGGTGGGCGCGTCGGCGAGCATCCCGGCCAGCTACGCCATCACGCAGGCGGACATCGACACCAACGCGGGCGGTGACGGTCTGGTTGACAACACGGCGACGGCGGCAAGCGACCAGGCCGGGCCGGTGAGCGTCACCCGGACGGTTCCACTGACGCGTTCACCCCTACTGAGCCTCGTGAAGACAGTGGCGTCGGTGGACCCTTCGGGCGACGGGGTTCTCAACCACGCCGGCGAGGTGGTCGCGTACAACCTCATCCTGTCGAACACGGGGAACACCACGCTTTCGGGAGTGAGGGTGGTGGATCTGCTGACAGGGACGAATGTGTTGGTGGGCACCCTGGCGGTTGGCGCCACGGCGAGCATCCCGGCCGCCTACGCCATCACGCAGGCGGACATCGACACCAATGGCGGGGGCGACGGCTTCATTGACAACACCGCCATCGGCACCAGCAACGAGACCAACCCGGTCTCCGACTCGGAGTCGGTCCCCGTTTCCAGGGAACCGGCGCTGCTGATCGCCAAGGCCGTGGTTTCGGTGGACGCCACGGGCAACGGGATTATCGACCATGCCGGGGAGGTGATCCGCTACAACCTGCTGGTGACGAACGCGGGGAACCAGACCCTGACGGGCTTGACCGTGGTGGATCCGCTGACGGGGACGAAGGTGTCGCTGGCCACGCTGGCGGTGGGGGCGTCGGCGAACATTCCGGCCACCTATGTCGTCACGCAGGCTGACTTCGACACCAATGGCGGCGGCGACGGACTGATCAACAACACGGCGACGGCCGACAGCGACCAGACCCCGCCGGTGACGGCCTCCTCATCAACCCCGCTGGTCGTCTCCTCGGCCATGTCGTTCGTCAAGACGGTGGTGCTGGTGGATGACGAAGGCAACGGCGTTTTGGATCATGCCGGTGAGCAAATTCATTATCTCCTGGTTGTGACGAACACGGGGAACACCACGCTTTCGGGCGTGACGGTGGCGGACCCGCTGACGGGGACGAATGTGACGGTGGGTTTGCTGCCCGTGGGCGGTGTCGCCAGCGTGCCGGCGGTTTACACGGTCACGCAGGCCGACATCGACACCAACGGCGGCGGCAATGGCCTGATCGACAACACGGCGACGGCCGACAGCGACCAGACGGTTCCCCTGTCCGGTTCGGCGGCGGTTCCGATTGTGCAACTTGAGGGACTGGAGTTCCGGAAGGTCGTCGCGTCTGTGGACGCTGCTGGCAATGGAATCATCGACCATTCCGGGGAGGAAATTCGCTACACCCTGGTGGTGACGAACACGGGGAACCAGACGCTCACGGGCGTGACGGTGGCGGATCCGCTGACGGGGACGAATGTGCCCGTGGGAACCCTGGCCGTGGGCGACACAGCGACCATTCTGACCAGCTACATCATCACGCAGGCCGACATCGACACCAACGGTGGCGGCGACGGCCTGGTCAACAACACGGCGACGGCCGACAGCGACCAGACCGCCCCGCTCAGCGCTTCCCGGGCCGTGCCGCTGACCCGGTCGCCGTCGGTTGGCATCGTCAAGGCGGTGGTGTCGGTCGATCCCGCCGGCAACGGAGTTCTCGACCATGCCGGGGAGGTGATCAACTACGGCCTGGTGGTGACGAACACGGGGAACACCACGCTGACGGGCGTGACGGTGGTCGATCCGCTGACGGGACTCAACGCGGCGGTGGGCACGCTTCCGCCCGGGGCGACAAGGTTCATCGCCTCCAGCTACGCCATCACGCAGGGCGACATCGACACCAATGGCGGCGGCGACGGCTTCGTCGACAACACGGCGACGGCCGACAGCGACCAGACAGGTCCATCCTCAGACTCCAAAGCGGTGCCGCTGACGCGCTCGCCCGGGGTGCTGCTGGCCAAGTCGGTTGTGTCGGTAGACGCCGCGGGCGACGGCATCCTCAACCGGGCCGGCGACCTGATCCGCTACGCGCTGGTGGTGACGAACACGGGGAACCAGACGCTGACGGGTGTCACGGTGACCGATCCGCTCACCGGCACGAATGTCCCGGTGGGCACGCTTCCGGTCGGCGGTTCCACCACCATCCTCGCGAACTATTCCCTGACGCAGGCGGACATCGATACCAACGGCGGCGGCGACGGGCTGATTGGCAACACCGCCACCGTGGTCACCGGCCAGACCTCGCCGCAGAGCGACTCGGAGTCGGTCGCCGTGGTGCAAGACCCTGGGGTACGGATCATCAAGTCGGTGGTTTCCATCGATTTGCAGGGCAACGGCATCCTCGACCATGCCGGCGAGGTGATCAACTACGCGCTGGTGGTGACGAACAAGGGGAACCAGACGCTGACGGGCGTCACGGTGACCGACCCGCTGACGGGGACGAATGTGGTGGTGGGCACGCTCGCTCCCGGGGCGACCGCCACGGTGAACACAAGCTATGCCGCCACGCAGGCGGACATCGACACCAATGGCGGCGGCGACGGGTTGATTGGCAACACCGCGACGGTGCGCACCGGCCAAACCCAGCCCGGGTCGGGTTCGGCAACCGTGCCCGTCTCGCAGGTGCCGGGCCTCGCGCTCCTGAAGACGGTGGTGTCGGTCGATCCGTCCGGCAACGGCATCCTCGACCATGCCGGGGAGGTGGTTAACTACGCGCTGGCGGTGACAAACACGGGGAACCAGACGCTGACGGGGGTGATGGTGACCGACCCGCTGACGGGAACAAGCGCCAAGGTGGGCGTGTTGGCTCCCGGCGCGACCGTCGTTGTTCCGGCCAGCTATGCCATCACGCAGGGCGACATCGACACCAATGGTGGCGACGACGGTTTCATCCACAACACCGCCACCGCCGACAGCGACCAGACGGATCCGGTTTCCGACTTCCAGGCGGTGAGGCTGGTGCAGGCCCCGGCGCTCGATTTCCGCAAGCTGGTTGACTCGGTGGACGCCGCGGGCAACGGGATCATCGACCATGCCGGGGAGGTGATTCGATACTCGCTGGTGGTGACGAACACGGGGAACCAGACGCTGACGGGGGTGACGGTGACCGACCCGCTGACGGGAACCAGTGTCGCGGTGGGGACCGTGGCTCCAGGGGCGACCGCCACGGTCAGCGCCAGCTACACCGTCACGCAGGCCGACATCGACACAAGCGGCGGCGGCGATGGCCACATCGACAACACCGCCACGGTCACCACCGGCCAGACCGAACCAGGTTCAAGCTCTCAGTCGGTGCCTTTGACCGTGGCCCCCGGGCTTGGGTTCGTGAAGGAGGTCGGCTCGGTTGATCCGGCGGGCAACGGCGTCGCCGACCACGCGGGAGAGGTGATCACCTTCAACCTGGTGGTGACGAACACGGGGAACCAGACGCTGACGGGCGTGACGGTGACCGACCCGCTGACGGGGACAAGCGTTTTGGTGGGCACGCTGGCGGTGGGCGTTTCCAGGACCATCGCCACCGTCTACACCGTCACCCAGGCCGACATCGATGGCAACGGCGGCGGCGACGGCTTGATCGACAACATCGCCACGGCTGACAGCGACCAAACCGAAGGCACCTCCGATTCGGCCACCGTGCCTCTCAGGCAATTGCCCGGTATCCAGATCCTGAAATCGGTCGTCTCGATCGACGCCGGCGGCAACGGTGTGATCGACCATCCAGGCGAAGTGATCACCTATTCGATCCTGGTCGCCAACACCGGCAACCAGACACTCACCGGGGTGGTGGTGACCGATCCGCTGACGGGCACGAATGTCCCGGTTGAAACACTTGCCCCCGGCGCCGGCGCCACCATCGGCGCCAGCCACACCGTCACCTTCGAGGAGATCGAGACCAACGGCGGCGGCGATGGCCGCATCGACAACACCGCCACCGTTGCCAGCGACCAG
>Ga0214917_10002711_pt1 | contig 21279 bp, 31 predicted proteins | sample LL_1208_BB_MetaG_FD_177983 | JGI IMG/M metagenome (GOLD analysis project Ga0214917, IMG submission 177983) | Freshwater microbial communities from Lake Lanier, Atlanta, Georgia, United States - LL_1208_BB | ecosystem: Environmental > Aquatic > Freshwater > Lake | place: USA: Georgia | collected...
ACGTGTCTACCTGATCTACGTCGCCTACCACTTACGGCTACGTCTAACGGCCTGTCTGATTTTGTTACCATAAATCGCCCCCCTCGAATAATTACATTTACTGCAGGCTGGTCTCAGGTGTCCGCGCCACAGTCTCATATCTGCCACCGTATCTACAGGTGGATCGTGGTCTGCAGTCGTAGCAGGTCTGAGATGACACCAGTAGCAGATCGGATTACTAGCCAAAATAATTTTTCGCGCTTTTTTATATTCTCGTCCATATTTCAAATGATGCGGATGTTTCATAACTTTTTGTTATTTATTTTTAAGTTTTCCACAGGTCGCGTTATCCACAGGGGGGAGAGAGAAGCGAACACCGCGGCGTATCGCACCACGCTTGTCTGGGAAAAAACGGCCATTTTTGTTTAATCTACCCTGGTAATTAAAACGCGCAGATCGTGACTACCAGACGCAGCTATAGCCCATAAATCGCAGCCTGTAGGTAATACGAGCTGCAGCGTCTCATCATTAGCAATATGTATACCATTATCGTTAGTTACCGCTGAATTTCCTACATAAGTACTACCTTCACTATGTAGCGTCACATACTGCGTAACATTGTCTATGCTTACTATGCTCTGACTTGTCGAGGTTACTGAATACACATTAGTGAACGTAGCCATTATTTAATCTCCTTAATTCCTAAGCTGATTTCTTTCGCCATCTCTAAATCCTGTTGAGCGCTCTGATGTCTAGGCTTACCATACTTAGCGTAATCCTGGTGATGCTCCCTGGTTAGCCAATAGCTGCGCTTATGCGGTAACTGTACGCCAGTATGAGCATACATTTTATAGCCCATAGCTTTAACGCGAATACTAAAGAATATATCCTCACCTACCCAAGACTGGTTAATAGGCATATCTCTATAGAAGCACCATAGATCACCTTCATTAGTTTTATCTTGATGCTCTCTCATTTTCTCAAAGACTGAACGATGTATCAGTATGCAACCAGTACCAGCCGCATCTATCTCTACTATGCTTTCCTCTGGATATTCGTGCATCGCATATAAGCCAGTGTCCTCACCTATCTTAAAGACGCAAGGGACAGGCTCAGGGTAAACGTTTTGTGTATCCCAGGCAGCGTGGACGATACCGCTTACGATAGGTCGCTCATCCTTATCAGCTGCAGCTATTAACTTCTTAAAATTTTCTACGGTAATTATCTGGTCAGTATCTATCTGTAATAGCCAGTCATCGGTAGTCTTTTCTAAAAAGGTTGCTACTACTTGATTACGTAAACGACTGATTACACCTGATCCCTCTAGGCTAATTAACTGTCCTAACTGTGACTGACTACGTGCTATATCGATGATACTCGTTGCAAACATCGCGTGCCACTGTCCAGGTGAACAGACGCCTATCGTTATCTTTTCTCTTAGATCCATTAATGTCCCTATCTCTCAATTATGTACTAAATTTAGCATTAAACGTACAGTTTAGTACCAATTATTACGCTTATGAAACTCTAACGCACTACAGAAATCACCGTAACGATGGCGCACATACCCAATACCCCAGTGAATTTGATCAATAGGCGAATCTAGAAATTTCTGAATCTCTTTTTCGCTCTTACCCTTCATATGTCTCTGAGGTACGCCGTAATCGTGTGTAGGAGATTTAGCCTTGTATCTCCAGTTACTCTCTTTCGTCCAGAGTTTCACCATACATTTAACCTCGTATGGCTCTACGTGGTTAGCTGCGTACTGTTGCAGCCCCTGAGGTGTTGCTAGTGTTATTGCTAGAAATATCGATCCCATTAGTAGCATTTCTATCTCCTATTAGGTAGATGATGGCTCTCATTAGGTACTCTGTGTTTTCGTCAAAGGAGGCTATACCGCTATTACAGTCGTGACAGAGTAGGCCTCTTATCTCCTGAGTCTTATGGTTATGGTCTATTGATAGGCGACTTTGTGTATTGGCTACATCGCAGATAGCACATTTGTAATTCTGCTTTTCGAGCAGCTGTCCATATTCATATTTTACCCTACGCATTATCCATCTACCAAGATTTCGACAGTTATTACAGTTATGTCTCCTGGCATTATTGGCTTTATTTCGCCAGCCAAAATCATCTATCGGTAGTATCTTGTCGCAGGTGTTGCAGTGTTTATAGCCTTTAGGCGTCGCTTTCCGAGTCCGTCTCGTCATCTATGTCCTCGTCTGCATCTGCATCTAGGCCTAAAGCGTATTGTCTGTCTTTTTCACTTAGACTGTTGAACATAACTAATACGCTACTGACTGATCTACTTAGTAATGATTCTATAGCGTCAAACGATAGAGACTGGTCTGTATTTATCTGTGTAGATACTTCTCCAATAGATATATCTATGGTTAGTTGCATCTCTATCCCTTCACTGGTAAGGGTTTATCTGTTGGTTTAATTATAGTTATTTATTTATGTATTTTTATATATATGACCTGATACCAGAGCTAAAGGAGAAATGCCCCCCTACCCCCCATTAATTAAAAATAATTAATAGTGAGTAGTGGAGGATCTCTGTAGCTGTGTTTAGATCATTATGACCGTCAACCGTCGCCGTCGGAGTTCCTGCCCCCAGTCTTACGACCAGATAAAACTATAGACCATCTTGGCGACAAAAGAGAAAAGGACTGCTACCGCAGATGGAAAGCAGTCCCAGTCTCCTTACGCGTACCCTCAGTAGCGTAAGCCTATGTATCTATATAGGTAAGGCTCCTAAAGTGGCTAAAAACGGCCTTAGAGCCTCTTTAATGGGCATATAATCGTATAGCCTATCCTTAGGTACAAACCACGTCTCCTCATCTGGCAGCTTATACTCGTCTATGCGGCCTAAATAAACAGGGTAGTAACCTACTAAAAATAGGGTACTTAGTGATGAACCTTGCACTAGGAAAGCTACATCACCATCACGATCATAACTACGCAGGATTAAATTATTAGAGCGCGACCAGCGCACCTCGATATTATCGCCTACGTCGGCTTTATCCTTAAAGGTGTTAAGGCCGTTCCACTCCATTCCTAATAATCTGGCTACTGCTATCTCAGCGCCGTAAGCCATCTGCATCTCATACTTGCGCTCGTACTCATTTTTCCAGGGGACGGCTCTCGTATGAGGATTATCCGTTTCCTGTGTTTTATTTGACCATTCAATAAAGAAATCAGCTGCCTGTCTAGCTAATTTCATATCGAGAACGTGTAAGGGTAATGGCCTCATTTTTTCCACGGTTTACCATCTAATGACATCGGCGTACATTGTTCAGTATATGGCTTACGCTGACAAAATAAACCCTCGTACGGCTTACCGCTATTGCTTGTCCCAGATCTATAAATACGACAGGCCATCTCTTTATGACTGCAATACGGCTCACCCTCAGGCGGTAGTACTTTTGTAGGTTCGCTATTAGGGCGCTGTTGATCTAGAAAAGCCGCTAACTCTGCATTATCAGTCTCGACAGCTTTTAGAGGTGGTACAGAGCGTAGAGATGGCGTGAAAGGTGAAGCCGCCGCCTCTACGCTCGAACCGTTGCTATCTGCTCCCCATAAATCAAGAGCTACGCCAAAACGCATCGCGGCATTTTTTAGCGCATCGCTGATAGCAGTTTTAACCGCGTCAGCCCCTTTTTGATGCGGTTCAGATGCACCGTAACCAATTCGAGTTACGCCGCATACTGTAAGTCTTATCCATAGGCCATTAAATTCATCTAGTACAGGTGAGCCATTATCAGATATTGCCATAGGCTGCCAATACCAGGCAGGATCTACAGATATAAGTCGATCGGTGACGACTGCGTGATTTATAAAATTATAGGATCTCTGTCCTACATTTTTTGCCTCTACTTGATCGTCTCTAAATGGCGCTCTTAATGCTTTAGCTTTGTCCTCGTTCATTACTCGATCTCCTTACGTTTCTGTGATTCCACATAGATATTTAGCCAGGGCAGCGATGTCACGCGATGCTCTCGTATTGCATCTAGTACAGCTGCGCGACCCTCAGGAGAAAAGCGTGTCGAGACATAAGGAGCCTTAGTTTCAAGTCCTATAAAAGGTAATACCTCACCTGTCATAGTGCTAAATATCTGACTCTCAGCTGTAATCGCAAGGGTATCTAAAAACTTTTTACGAAAAGCGTCTCTAACTTTTGGCTCGATTTCGCTTGGAAAATTCTCAGTAATCCAATTTACTAGAGCCTTCTCATCGGTGACCGCAAAAGATACATCTCGACTAACTAAGGTAATTTTTGCTACCTCTTGATTATCGATTATAGCTTTTGTCATATCAGCGCCTACATTAGTTAGCTCATCTTTAGCTAATTCTCGTAAGGTATTAGTGGCCTCTGTTACAGCATCTTTGATGACCGTGAGAGCTGCTAGTTCGGATGCTATTTCTTTAAGATTCATTAGACACCTACTAAATCAGAAATAGGTCTAATCTCTGTTAAATCGTCGACCTGGTATATAGATCCGCTTGGATGTACAGATGGAGCAGCTACTACGTAACCGTTCCATTTTATGTCTACACCTTCACGATATTTACCAGGAAAACTCATCTCAGAGCTGGCGTAGTAGTAGTAATGCCAGCCGTTACCAGTGCGTATACGCCTGGTTTTTGTAAGGCCATCAGTAGTACCACCATTACGTAGATCTACGTCTAGGACTACCAGATTAGATGGCTTACAGGCGATGCCTATGTTTATTTTAGGCTGTCTCTTAAACCACTCAGTAATAGCCTCTATATCGTCTGTGGCGCTGTGTAATCCGTGAGGAGCTAGAGTTTTATGAGGCTGTTTAGCTTCTACGCCTAAGGGTAAAATCTTTAGGCCTAGAGCTGCATATGTAATAGCGTAATTTTGTATAAGTGTCATCGCTGCTCACTTCTTAGCGATGGATGTTTACGACCAGCGATGCGACCACGCGTAAAACCTAAAGAGTGTCCTACGTAATGTCCGTAAAAATAGCCTGTTACGAAAGTACCAAGCCAGCACAGAAATATAAATAAATCTGTGTATTCTTTAATGAAATTAATCATTTCTGTCCCTTTGTCTGGAGGGTTGAGGGGTTCCAGACCCATTAATAGTACTACTGCCTCCAGACAGTGAGACACCGCGACACGCCAGCCTCTAGCGTTACTTTAGGGTTATAGCCCAGGCTCTTTAGGAGCGCAGGATTACCCACGCGGTAGGCAACCCCCTTAGGAGCGCCTATATCGACCTCTAGGGCTGGTTTATAGCCCATTTTACGAGTGACTAAAGTAAACAGCTCCATAAAGCTCGTAGGCCTGCCTGTAGAGAGATTTATGTTTATGCTCATACGATCCTTAGCCAATAATAGAGACGCCTCTACGATATCCTCTATATGTATCCAGTCCCTAGTAGTTAGAGCAGATCCCCAGATAGTAAAGGGATCTACTTTACGAGCAGCTCTTTCCATAAAACTAGGAAAAGGGTAATCCAGGCTCTGATCCTCACCATAACCGCTAAAAGGTCTTAATACAGTAACTGTTAGGCCTTCACGCCTTAGATGTTCACAAAGCATCTCTCCAGTTAATTTAGCCCAGCCATAAGTAAAATCTGGCAGACGTATATCGTTGAGATTTATATCGTTTTCTGTGAGCATCCTTTTTTTCTCTAGTGTCTGTAGCTCTACAGGATATGCAGCACTAGAGGAAAAATAAAGAATATGTCCAGGCTGTGTACGCATCGCCCAGGATGCCATTTCGCTATCTATTGATAGATCTACTGCCAGAGATAGCGGACTACCCTCAATAGTCTGTCTACCTCCCACGACTGCCGCAAGATGTATCAAAAGGTCGAAATAGGTGTCATCGCGTCTAAAGAAATCTCTAGCATCTATGCCGTCTAATATATCGACATAAGTAATGTTATGGTCTCGTAAGGCATAACAAAAATGACGACCTACAAAGCCTTTATGTCCAGTTATTAGAATTTTCACGATAGAACCGCTACTAAGTCTTTATAAAACTGACTATTTATAAAGTCCTCGTAGACTAATCTATCGTGGCTGTAATACTGCTCAGAATTAACACGTGCGTAATGATCGTCCATCGCACCCTTACGAGCTAAAGGATGCATATGCTCGATTACTATGTTTTCTGAGTAAAAGAGACCGTCTATATCCTGTCCTAATTTTTTCCAGAAATTGTCTAGATACAGATGTTTAGCGTCAGGCTGACACATACCTTTAAGGTTTTCTACTATACCTCTGGTCATTAAACAGGCTGTAGGTAGATTAGCTCCTTGCAGTAGGTCATTACCGTAAGAAATTCCTTGCTTATTACCTGGAATCCTTAAAGCTAAAAGATAATCCCAGAAATCAGTACGCGGTACGTGATCATCGCCTAAAAATCCAAAATAGCTATAACGATCGTATTTTGTGTCGTCTAATAACAGCATAGCAGCCATATTAAGAGGCTGAGCCATACCGCCAGCTGTTATGTGATTAGTTATTATATTTATGTCGTCTATCGCTTGATAATCGCGTAGCGACCAGTCATCTATATCGCAGACAAAATATAAATCTGCTACAGCTTTCGTATCTTTCCAGGCTTTAAGAAGCCTTTTTGCGTTTTGTGGCCTTCCCCTGGTTGGTACAATGAATACACTTTTTTGCATTTTGTCCCTCTCGATCGTGTTCTTTGAGATGTGTGAAAAGCATACGCCGTAACTCTCTTAGATCGCCTAATACTTCATCGGCAAAACCGTTAGAGACTGGTCGGCTATTCTTTTCTGCACGTGAGGCGAATATAGCGGCTATCCCTGATATGGTCGCAGCCGCTATTACGCCTAACTGGATTAAAAGATTATCCACGTCCTAGCGAATCCTTAGGATTTAGATACCGCATAAGAGGCGGTAATACGGCAGCTGCCGCGGCGCTAGTTAAACCTTTGACAGTTAAATCTCCAGTAGCTAAGTAATAAGCTAAAGCTGCGCTAAGCGCGGCGCGCCCCCAGGAAGCCGCCACCTGTTGCGCTGTCTTGATCTGTTTTTTCTGGTTCGATTTCATCGGTCTCCATTTCTAAACCTCTTATTAAGGTTTCGACTTGCACTGCATTTAGAGCTATTTCAAAATGCATCTCATCCTTACGGTTACGATAATTACCGCCCCATCTTAGACCATATTTACGGCATAAACGATTAATTACCCTTACTTGCTCCTCGTTAAAAGTACCTATAGCTCCTAAGGGATGTTGAGTGGCATTAAGATCTATGGCTGTACCGCTACTGTGATTTGAGACGATGGTATTAGATCCTCTTACTTTACGATAACAGTAGCCCCAGTCATCCAGAGTTTTACTTTCATCTATTGGCTCTACTAGCTTATGAAATTCTGCAGCAAAACCAACTAATAAAGGTGCTACAGGTTTAGCTAAACGTAGCTTTAGATCTGTACCTGGAACGCGCTTTCTAACTATCTCGATAGTTTCTGGATCTGCAGATGCAGGCCATCCGTTAGCGCTTTTCTCCATAATATTTACTTTATCGCACTTTCTTGAGGGATTGTGCTATTTATTTTCAGGTTCTAATTCAACCCAATTGATTGTTGTTTCATCCCAAGCCCAACATTCACCTTCAGGTCTAGGGATTGGCGGTTGCCAATTGTAATCCTCATCTAGTAACCAAGATGAATATGGAGCTGGGGCAATAAAAACGTCAGCAACGCGATCATAGGTATAACCTTTGCCAGCGTATTGCTTACGGATATTGCCATTATATGAAGTGCGCTTGCATACTTGGCCTCTAAAATTTCCATACCAAGTTTCTGTGTCTAGACCTTCAATAAGTTCGGTTTCATCAATGCCAGTAATAACTTCAGTTACTATATTGTTTTCATCTAAAAATGCGTAATGTGCCATTATGTCCAACTCACATTTCCTGTGCCAGCAGTTATCGTAGCTCGCTTAAAACCGCCACTTGCTGCACTTTCTGTGCCTGTTAAACCTGCACCAATTGTAATTGTTTTAGTATCAGGATATTTTAGAATCACCAAACCAGAGCCGCCATTTTGTCCAGCATAAACATTAGCTGAAGTCCAGCCACCGCCACCGCCACCGCCAAGATTTGTGGTTCCTGCCGTTCCAATTTGTGTGCTTTTAGCTCCATTACCGCCGCCACCAGTTCCGCCAGTTCCGCCAGATACATCACCAGCGCCACCGCCACCGCCACCGCGAGTAACATTTGTTCCAGTAATATCATTTAATGAACCATTGCCGCCGTTACCACCATTATCAGTAGTTGAAGCTGCACCTACTTGACCAGCGCCACCACCACCAGCGCCACCATTACCACCATTTGCGGTTCCACCATTATAACCTTGACCACTTGTAGCAGTTCCACCAGTTCCAGTTTGAGAACCACCGCCGCCGCCTGAACCGCCATTACCACCTGCGCCATCATTACCGCGCCCACCTGCGCCACCGCCTGTTGCTGTGACCGAAGAAAAAATTGAATTATCGCCAATAATTCCAAAAGCATTTGATGCGCCACCAGCGCCACCACCGCCAATTGTGCAGGTGTAATTTGTATAAGTGTTTAGATTCAAAGTTCCTGCTGCATTACCACCAGCTCCACCACCACCGCCAGCGCGTTTGCCGCCAGTTGTAGTTCCACCCCCGCCACCACCGCCACCCGCAATGACTAAGTAAGTAACGCTAATAGGAACAGATCGCGGATAATTTTGGCTTGCAATAATCCCGATTAAACTCATTATGCTATATCTCCTACAACATACCAAGTATCAGTAGCAACCTTGATGCAGGATGCAGCCGAATACTGCGCTCTTAACTTAGGAGCTGTGGCAGTTGCTCCAGTTGAGGAAATAGTTGTAGTGCCTGAAGTAACCGCCTGAATTGTTGTCTGCCCTGCTCCAATCTGAATAACATTTATTACTGTGCCAGTTGGAAAAGCAACATTGGCATTGGTAGGGATTTGAAAGTTATTAGCAGAAGCAACGGACATTGTGACCAGTTTGTAGGCATCACCTAAGACAACTGTATAAGTCGCAGTTTGAGCATTTAGAACGACAGGGATTCCAGCAGAGTAAGCAAGTCCTGTGGTCTGAGAACTATCCGCTACGAGTGTGTAGCCGTTTGTGCCTACTGCTAGGCGACCTACCGTATTATCGGCAGTGCCTACAATTAAATCACCTTTAGCATCTACAATAGATGCCGATATACCTGCGGCATCTCCAAAAAATAACGCAGCTGAATCACTTACAAAATAGAGCGTTCCTGAGCTGTATTGAGCTAAGGCTAAAGATGCAGATGTATTTACTGTCGCTGTACCAGCTGTAATCGTTGCTGTACCTGCTCCTCTATTTTGGATTACTAATGTATCTCCAGCATCAAAGAGGCCGCTATTTACTGTACAGGTCACAGATCCAGAGGTATTAAATTCTATGCGTGTGCCTTTATCCGCTGCGACTAATGTGTAGTTAGCAGTCTTTACGCTAACGGTCTGGTTAAAATCGTTAGCTTGAAGCGAATTAACCTGAGCTGCGGTAAGTACCTGACCAGTCGTAAACGTCTGTTTAGCCATATATCTCCTTAGTAAGCGAGCGAGTCCTCATCTAGTAGGCCATCTACTAGCGAGTCTAGCACGAACCCACTCGCGAACGGTTGCGCGGTGGTAAAAGTAGTAGTAAAAGAATTAGGCGTAATGTCGTAAGCGACGCCAGTTATTACCGTATCGCTCTCTACGTTGCCGCCTTGCAGCACCTGTATTACGGTAATGGGATCATAGACATCTAGCTCCAAAGCTGCAGTAACGCGGTTTGGACTTGCGCCGTCGTATGCATCTAAGGTCAAAGATTCTAACCGTAGGTCTGCTCCTACCTCCTGGCGACTTGCTACGATCATAAGCGCCTGATTTAAGGCATCTGTATCGGTCTGCGCTATAGAGCTGCGATTACGGCTATGCTTAAAAAATGTATCTATGCTATCTACGTTATTTACCGTCTGAGGTGTACCACCAGTACGTGTAACAGTGCAGCTGTTAATTAGTCCAAAATCTGATAAGTCAAAAGCTACTTTTTGATAGGTAATAGTGCCAGGTAATCCAGTATCACTAAATACTGTAGCCGTACCGCCAGAGGCTGCGATTATGTCCTGTCTAGACTTAAAAGTAGCGTATCCCTGTTGATTCATATAGAAAGCTCCTAGATCAGTAGCTTCCACTGTCTGACAGGCTGCTAAAGCTGTCCTAGTGCTGCCTGTATCAGCCTGTACGGTTGTATCTGCAGTCGTAGATATAGAGCGCATACCGCCAGGCCACTCAGCGGCGTCTAATATGCTAGTAATACGCTCAGCTGTAGTTTGTCCAGCTATACCGCCTGTAATGGTCGAAATAGATGCCAGGTTTAGTAATTGAAAACCATCTACACAGTTAAGATCGACAAAGGCAGGATCGAAACCTGTAGGAGATGTATATTTCCAGGACTGTACATACATAGATCCTAAAGCGTAATCCTGGCCTGCAAAACTACCTATAAAACGTATTTTACGCATTGGTAAGATTTTTCCATACAAAGCGCTAGAGGTATTAGCAGGGTTAAATAAACCTGTCTCATCAATTAAACGCACTGCAGCATTACCAGCTGTAAAACTGTCAGAAGTGCGATTATAAGCGCGTCTAATAGCAGTCCTTAATACATATTGGCTAACATCTACAATTTCGGATGCTGTTGTCCCTAAAACAGACTGATCTAACGGTGTAGATGGATCGTCTAGTACGAGGCTAGGATCAAAGTTAGCACCGTTACTAAAGTCGATGAGACAGGTAAATACCGCGCCTGTAGTCATTATTCAGCTATCAGTAAGCTATTACCTGAGCGCTGCGTAGCATATACAGCATCGGTTACAGCCGCTACTAAATCATTTTGTGCTACTACTGATCCTTGCATGTTAACATTTACGACCACTGGTTCATTACGACCTGTGTAAAAACTCTGCATAGCAGTATATCTATCGGCTGCTAATTGATTAATCATAGTGTTCTGAGCTGTAATCTGATTAGCCATTTCTTGATAACGAGCGCCAGATAAATAATTAGTTAACTGATTTTGTGCAGTAATTGTACGCGCCTGTAATTCATAACGCGCAGTGGCTAAAGCATTGGCATCTAAACCAGATGGTAATCCTGCTAAAAAATTTTCTGTTAATGTATTTTGGTTAGCTATAATTTCGGTAATCGTTTCGATAATAGCGCTAGAGCCTGTTCCAGGAATTGTAGGAAAAGCTCCTAAACTTCCAGCTGTACCAGTGCCAGGCGCTCCAGTACTAGGTGATATAACTGCTCCTGGCTGAAAATTGCCCCCTCCTGGTAAAGCCGTTGCTGTTTTACCTGCACCTGGGACATTAGGTACTGTAATAGTCGCGCCTATACTAATACTATATTTACCCTCGATTATTGCTTTTAGTTTTGCAATTACGTCATCTAGATTATCTGTAAATTTAATGTCAGGTTTAAGAGCTGTTAGAGCATCTATCGCGGCTTTATCGTTAGCAAAACCAGCGGTCTTTAACAGCTGTAAAACCTTTTCTAAATTCATCGCGTCGTCATAGCGTCCCTGAGTGGCAGCTTGGAGAGTCTTTATAGCCTCCTCGTCAGTCTGGTAATCAGAAATTTTTAGCGCTGAGAGCTGTAATACGCGATCTCTGTCTGTCTGTGAAAGTTGTCGGCGTAACGCTGCCTGTAAATTAATGGCATCTATGTCAAACTTAAACTGTATAGAATTACGTAAGCGTTCTAATTCTGCGCTGCGTTTTTTTTCTGCAGCAGCAGCCTTTTCTTTAGCCTGTAGTTTTTTTAGATCTGCTGCACGTCTTTTAGCTAATAACGCCTCAGCCTCAGATAATTTTAACAGTTTAGCTCTATCTGATAATTCTTTCTCGTATGCCTGAGCCTGCCTTTTTCGCGCTGCGTTTTCTTTTGCCGCTACGTCTCGACTTGTCCCCATAATAGGATCTAGCCCTACTAAAGCGTCTAGACCTGTCAGTAAAAGTTTTATTACTGGATTTTGTGCTAGTTCATCTAATTTATTCTTAAAACCGTCAAAAGCTCCTACAGCTTTACCTAACGCTTCTCCTATAGTTGTACCTAGAGCGATCATCTTGCTCTGAAATTCCTCGACGCTTACGCCTGAGTCCTCTAAGCCCTGTATAAATCCTTTACCTAACGCTACCTGCGCTTCCTCAAAACCTACTTTTATCTTTTCTAATTTATCTGCAAATGTATCGGCCTGACGAGTTCCAAACTCTCCTTGTAGACGAGTCAATAACTCGGAAAAATTCTTACCTTGTACGTCAGCCTTTTCAAAGCCTATTCTTAATTTAACTAGAGAGTTATAGTCACCCACAAAAGCGCGAGATAGTGCGTTAGTCACCTGCTCTAAATCAAGACCTTTACGTGCGCTAATTTCAACTGCGAGACCTAATAATTTTTGCGCGTCTGTTAATGTGTAAGTAGTCGCTACTAATTTCTGTAGCGAGGGTATCAACTTATCCTGAGACGTGCCAGTAGCTAAAGCTAGGCTACGTGTAAAATCTGTTGCTAAAGAGGTCGCAAAAGCGATACCTAATGTGTTTAATTCTGACTCTAATCTACGTGTAGATTTTTCTAATTCCGCAAATTGCTGGGTACTCTTTTTAACAAAAGCTACTAGAGCAGTCGTAGTTAAAGCTACGCCTAAAGTCCTGCCAAATTTTTGTAAACTTTTTACAGATTTCTTAGTATTTTTATCGAGATCCTTAAAGCCTTTATCTTTAAGCCTAGTAATAAAGTCAACCGCGACCTCTTTACGCGCCATAACCATTATTTAGTACCTTTAACAAACTTAAATAATCTAGTGTTTATAACATTAGCTATATCTCGTCGCACTTTGTCGCCTAACTGCGCCTCTGCTCGATATATGAGGCGATAAGGATTACCAGCCACTTTAGGAAATAATACTCTAAAGTCCTCTGGCGCTTTATAGTTGCGCGATACATTTTTTGTCTTTTTGCGAGACGATTCTTTACCTGCTCCTGCAAGCTCGTAAATCGCACCGCCAGGCGAACTATTTACTAGAGCTAATGCTGCTACCGCTACTTTGTTATAGCCAAACGGTACTTTATTTTTAGTGGTGCGACGTATTTTTATACCTCTAGTTACTACGTCTGCCTGCCAAGTCCAGCGCAAGGGATCTCTAGACCTATGTATTTTATCGTCTATCCAGGCAGGCGTAGAGTAAGTAGGTGGCTCCTGTTGAAATACGTCCCTGCCTTTATATTGCACGTTACCAGGTACGAAAGTTTTAGCTAAATCACTCATAGGCTTAACAGCTTCTTTAAGACCTTTATCAAAATCTTTACGTAACTGTGGACTAATTTCTTTTAGCTGTTTAATTAAGTCTGCAAAATCATCGATAAGGATGGACTCACTAGCTCTAGCCACTAGCGCCTCCTTTTCATCGTGCGCGGTGTATTACGCGCCTGAGCCTGCTCCTGCAGGATAAACTTTATCGCTGCATATATTGCAGGGTCGCATTTTAGTAGCTCATTAGGTGAGATACTCGTCGCTACCGACACAGCTGCGACCTCCCATATGTCGCCGCGTCGGTCTATCCATTTTTTGAGTCAAAAACGAAATCTACGTCTTTATATTGATTCAAAAAATCGTCATCTAGCGCCGCCGTAGTTTCACCTTTAGCAGTTATTAGATAATGCGCGAACCACCATAAATCACTTTCACGCTGATCCTCAATTAGTCGCTTACGCCATCCAGTCTTAAAGTGACTCTCAAAAGCCACTTTAGCCGCTGGCGTAAGCTCGTAATTTACCTCTTTGCCGTCTTTTTTCGTTACTTTAATTAATTGCGTAGCCATTTATGTCCCCTATTCTGGTTAATTAAGATGTAGTTTTGCTTAAAGCGGTTACTGGAAGCGTAATAGATGCAGTCATTGGCGCATCGATACTTCCGTTAATTGGCTGCCATTGTGCTACCAAAACAGACATCGAATAGCGAGGGTTAGTCGCTGTTACAGTGCCTGATACTGGTATTAGTTGTAGCGCTAATTTTGTACCTAGTGCATCCTCAAAAATTGAGTTAACGCTAGATGAAGCAAAATCGTTAAACACCTCTAAAGTTACGCTAGGACGTTCAATACCACCGATTAGGTTCTGTACTGAATCAGTCATAGCCGTAATTTCTACGGCGTCAATTTCTCGCGACAGGCTGACCGCGCTAACGAAAGTGGTAATAGTTGTAGTGCCTGCAACTACAGCTACTTTATTACCCATAAAGATCGCCATTTATTTCTCCTTTTATTTAGCCGATCAATTCGACATTATACCGATACGCAAGGTAATCGATACTAGCCACCTGTACAGATCCAGCGGTAGCGGATGTTACTCGCAGGGTTTGAACAGCGCCGCTAAGTGTTACATCTCCCTCGATCGCGGCTTTTACCGAGGTAGAACCTGTTGACGCTAGATAACCGTCTAGCTTTGTCTGTCCAGCTGACTCACTCATACGTCCTACGATTAAAAGTATTGTACAGGTAGCGTTATCAAAACCACGATTAAAAGTGGCATCAAAATTAAGATCTAATTGGCCTACTACTGCACCTGGGACGTTAATAGAATCTGGAATATAATCATAAGTTTTTAAGCCTGTAATAGTTGCTAGTCGCGCTTTTAGGTTAGCACGCACTGTCGATGGAACCATTAAGCGACGACCTCTTTTTTATAGGCTCTTACCATCGCAGTAACGTCTCGACCTAGTGGACTCATACGAACAGCTCCTAAATCTCCTAGACCTAATATGCCGCCTGGAGAGTCTTTACGCTTATATAAATCAGCTGTAAGAATCTGGCAGGCTGTCTCTATATCATCTGGGACGGTAGGCCATCCCCACCTAGCAGTAACCTCAACTCCTGGACGTAGACCGTTACTAAATAGACCTGGGAATATAGGCCAGACATAAGTAGTGTTAACCATCGTAAGTTGAGTAAAAGGCCTACCTAAAGATGAAGCTGTAAGAGGATCTAATAAAAAATCTGTATCTAGGGTTAGCGTGGTCTCAAAGACGCCATCTCCATCGTCATCAATTTTTACTACTAAACTACTACTAGTACCAATATCGTCTACATAAGTAAATATCTCACTGTAGGCACGGTATTTACGAGCAGAAGCTGCGGCATCTAAATAGAACCGTCTATTAGCGATACGGTCAATGCTGCGCGAGGCAGACTCTATAAGACCTTCTAATAATGTGTCGTCCGAGGAGTCTGCAATACTTAAAAAAGTTTTCATTGCGTTAAGCGTGGTGTAACCGTTAGTTATAGCCATCCAGGAGCCTCATCGTCAATAGGGACAGGTATTTTCGAGAATAGGTCATTACTAAAGTGTTTTCTAATATCACTCATAGCACGCCCCTTAGATCCTGGATGGTTATAACCACTGGGAGGCCGTAGCCCCCCAGATGGTTTTATTAGCACTAGAAGCTAGGTGTAGCTAATCCAGTTCCGTTAATTTGTGCGAACGCTTTTGGATAACGTAGAGAGGTATAGGCGAACATACCGTACATAACGATATTTAGCGCGACCTTTCCGTTTGGCTCCTCGAACGTAACGTATGTCGGACTACCAGTCTCCTCGAATAGGTGAGACTCGTTGAGGTCGACGATGTGGATAGTGTCTTGGTTAGTACCAGCTCCAGCCGCAGTAGTGATATTTGCGTCTGTGATGACTGGTAGACCGAGAATTGAATATCCTGAGTTATTACCGTAGTTAGGGTATCCCTCACCTGTGCCAATGGCATTTACAGGATTATACGCAGTTGGTACTACTAGTGGACGGTTTTGAGTGTCAAGACCTGATAATAGGAAGCCAAGACGTCTTGGATGCATAATTATCGCATTAGGTGATGCGTATACGTTGCTCTGAATTTGTTGAATCGCATCCGCGATCTTTGGATATAGACCTGCGACTGTACCAGTGGTAGCAGTGTAGGTTACTAAAATTCCTGTAGTCATATTCTGGATGCCTAGAGGTTGTCCATTAGATCCAGAACCATTAATAAGCAAGTTATCTAGCTCTGTGTGATATGCACGCATCAAGTCAGTCAAAACGATCGACTCTAGATTATATCCACGTAGTAGCGCTTGCTTAGAAACGCTGTTTTGACCTGCAACAGTATTTACGTTAATTGTAAGTGTACTGTCCTGAGGATCTGTAGATACTGCCGCTGTGTTTTGTGATGTTTGAGCTGCTACCTGTGTACCTGTACCAATTAGTGATAGCACTACTGACATACCCTGAGGTGGCAGTGTGTGCTTACGTGATGCATCTGCAAAAGGACGACCAGCGCGTAGCTTAGGTGCATATAGATCTACTAGATATTGAGGTACGACTAAACCGCCAAAATTTGACGTTCCAGATGCGCGATACTCGACGTTCATTTCTTGCTGATGGCGGCGAATACGATCCGCTGCATCTACGTCAGTATTAAAATGAGCTTTTACGGCATCACTTAGGAAGCTGTATTCGCTGCGTTGATGATAGGTAACAGGTTCGCTAACTACTTTAATAGCTTCGCGCTTTTCGGTTGCTGGCTTATTAGCGTCTACCTTAGCTGCTAGATCTGCAGCCTTAGCATTGCGTAGTTCCATATCTGAGATCTGCTCAATTCTTTCATCGAGCTTTTTTACTTCTAGATTTAGAGCTTCAATGTTTGCTAGCTCTACTTCTGTTACGTCGCGAGTTTCCTCTGCGGCGCGGTCTACGATCGTCTGAATCATAGAGGTTTTGGTCTCGCGCTTTTCGCGTAGACCTTCTAAAAAGTTATTTCCCACGTTTTTTACTCTCCTAGAATAAAAGTTAATTATTTGTCGTAGAGGTGTCGATCTATAACGTGGCGAGGTGTCGCACTTAGCGAGGTGTCGCACCTGTTAAATCGAGGTGTCTTACTCTGTTTATATCTTACTATATTTTGCGTAAAAGTTTTAATATAGCTAAAGCTCTATCGGTTCGAGTTTGATTTTTTTTCGCGATGTTATCTGCCCAGGATTTACCTGGATCTCCACCCCATAGCGCCCACGCGATACGACCATTACTGGGATAACCGTCCTCTCCTGGACTAAATCCTTTACCTTGTTTATCTACTTCGTGACGTGCAAAAAAAGACCGCATACGTAAAACTGTGTCTAACGGTAAAGATTTACCAGCTGCTATATCTCGTCCTCTTGCAATACCTACAGCCGTTCCACCGCGACCATACTCGCTACGCCAGTCCAGGCCTCTTTGAGCTTCTGCTCTCATCGCAGCTGTAGGTTTATAGCTTTCCTGTCTATCTGCTATTGCTTCCCAGGCATTACAGTAGTAATTAGCAGCTATCTCATCGTCCCATTTAATGCAATATCCCTCGACGTTAAAACCGCAGTTACCACAGTTACGACCCTGTGGGACATCTGGACTATTGGCAGGTCTGTAGTTATCAGGTAAAGCTCTTTCGCCATACTCAGCTATATTTACCGCTGTTAATTGATCCTGCGCCTGAGCCTCTGTCCTATGACAGCCGATAAGCTCATTATTAGAGTCTTTTACGACTGCATAACCATCACAGTCAGGATGGTTATTTACGATGCTGTATGGCATCTAAAATCGCCTTAGCTGCATCGAGTCGAGGTGTGCCCATTGGCTCGTGCGAGCGAACGCCATTAACTGTCGCTAAGTCTCCATAAGCGCCAAAAGTAACTAAGGAAACTTCTGCAAGGTGAGCCTTTAATCTCTCTATAACGCCGTCTGTACGCTTACGGTTTTTAATTGGCATAAAACCTATAGAGAGCTGGTCTAGTGCGCCATCCTTAACTAGCTCTAGCGCATCGTCTCCCTCGCGTGTGCGACTTACCTTAAATTCTGCGTAAAGTCCCTCGTCTGTCTCACGTAGGAGCGTGGCTCGTCCTATAGGACTTTTAGAATCGTGGTTACGTAATAACTTCACTCGATGCGCTGCCTTAATAACGTCAGCAAAAGCGCCGCGTCTGAATACCTCAGTAGTATCGCCGCTTATGCGTTGCTCTTTGTCATATGGGACAGCTATGCCATAAATGGTACGCCCTCCGTTTTCATCCTCGCGGATTTCTAGATCTAGTGCGTAGCTGCGGATTTCATTAGTACTCATACGTCTAATTCATCCTCCTCGTCATATTCTGGAGCCTCAATAGTATCGATAGGCTCATTATCTATACCTTGAATAGGGTCTCTATTTTCCATATCTCTCACCTCATCTACAGTTAAGAAGCCATTAGTAAGACCTACTGCGTGAGCTTGATAACGCGATAGCGTATCTGTACGTAGTAACGTATCGTAATTAAATTTAGCTGTTTGTCCTCTTACTAATAACTCAGATAAAGCCTGTTCTATTCTTTCTGCGATCGGCTGTATTGACCAGCGCACTAGCTGTAAATTTTCTTGCTCTACGTTAGCGTATGTACGAGAGCTGTTAGGCGCACCTAAATAATATGCAGGTAAGCCCAAGATATTCGCAGCCTCTGTAAGTCCCTGTATCTGCGCCTCAATTAATTGTGACTCTTGCGCGTTAGACGAGAGTATCTCAAAATCTGTAGTCGAATTTAATACTGCAGGCTGGCGATTACGACCGCTATACATAGATAGCCACGCTGTTTTAAGAGCGTCTGCCTCCTCCTGTGTTAAATCAGGATTACCAGATTTAATTACAGCTGTAGGATTTACACCGCCATCGAAATAACGTGATGCATATTCGTTAATAGCTATCTCTTTACCTATCGCCTGTTTTTGTGTTTCTACTATGCCTCGTCCAAAAAATTCGCCAGGTAACGTAAAATTCTTAATATGTAATATCTCATCTGCGTTATAAACTTGTTCATCTATTCTGTAAACCATACGACCATCTACGCGAGTGACGTGAACGCGATCTATAGCAACAGGATAAAACATTTCAGGTAAGCCATTAGCGCCACGCTCACCTAGTACCGCTATGTAATTACCATCTAAAATTAAAGAGGCAGCCATCGCGCTAATAGTTTCAATGCGCGTTTCTTGCGGATTAGGTTTTATTAATATCTGCGGTGTCGGTTTCACGATACGTCCATTACGATAACTATGTAAACCTAGTGCGCCTATAGCATCTGCGATTAATGTAACACCGCGGTAAATTGCTGGTACGCCTAAGGCTGTATTAGTATCGACATAAGTACCAGACCAATTAGCCTGGAAAGCTCTACCGACTCTGCCTAGCGAGTCTACGTATCCAGATGACGTATAGACTACAGACGGCTGTATCTGCCGTTTTAGTAGTCGTCCTAGCATTATTTAATCCTTCTCTCCATCGCAATACCAAAAAGCATTAGAAAAGACCCTCCTAATACTATCGCAGATGGCGCATAAATTAAGTACGCACCTGCGGTTATGGCTATAGATCCTAAAACTTGCAGTGCTAGCGGTATGTATTTCATTAGTAGATTTTGCTCCTTTGTACTGGCATCTCTATCGGTTCGTTTACTACGCCATATCGTGCGAGTGTTGCAGCGACTAGAGGCGTAATGTTATTTGTGCTATTTCTTGACCAAGCCCAGGAATCACCTAAAGCTCTTTTACTGGATCCTACGATAGCCTGTCTTAAATTAGGGTCGTCTAGATGGCAGATGCTTTTAGCCTGGACAGCATCATAAAAGGATCCACAGGCTCTGGCATAGTCTCTAAGTCCTACACTAATTACGCCTACCCCTGCATTTTCCAGCTCACCTATCATCGAGGAGGCTGGGGATCCATTATCTATAACTACTGGCGCGTTCCATTTTTTTGCAATTTCTATTAGACGTGGTAATACCCAGTTAGCGCCATCCTTTGCCTCGATTATTTCTACTGGCGTCTTTTCTTTGACTAAACCAGATGCAGCTATAGAGGACTTATCGCGCTCCCTAGATATGTCTACACCTAAGACAATTTTATTACCTATGGTTATATCTGTACGAGCCAGGCTGTCCCATAGATCTACGTCTATTACAGCTACGGCTTCTTTAGCAGGCCAGACGTTTAACCACTCTTTAGTAAATATCTCTGGACTGTTTGTGTTGGCAGCTTCTCTTACAGCTTCTATTAATACGCCATTAGACTCACCTAAAGAGGGTATCGACTGCGCCCATACTGACTCGTCCATATAGTCGAATTTCTCCTCGCGTGGACACCACTCGAACCAAGCTAGCCGCGTCTGTTTATCGTTTATGTTTGCGTGAGCTACCTCGCGGTAATGCTGTAGTAATTCGCTTTTACCAGGAATACCAGCATTGGACAGAATCCAGAGCTGCCCATCTTTACGAGTAGCTAGCGTAGGTTGCAGTGACGCTATCAGGCTTAAAGGATGCATTAGCGCTTCATCGATAACCATAAGATTAAGGCTCATACCACGTGCACCCTTATCGTTAGGCGTTACTATTCCATATGTAGATCCACTTTTCATATATAGGCGCTCGCTGCCGTTTATGTAACTAATACGGTGTATGTGTTTAGCAATAGCAGGACAGCGCTCAAAACTATTTATATGCTCCTGCCATTTCAGTTTAGCCATATTACGATCCTGAGCTGTATAAGCTACGTGATGACGAGGCTTTAATAGCTCATAGGCGATACGCGTTTCTACTAGCTTAGATTTACCAGACTGACGACCTACTGCTACGCCTACCGTCCTATACCAGTAATGTCCGTCTACTTTTTCTAGAGCGGTGTCTGCTACTTGCTTTTGCCATTGGTACAGGCTAAGGCCCATTAGGTTAGCGACCTTCTCTAACTTGTCGCCATCTGTAGGTAAGGCTAGATCTCTTTCAGTAGCCCATCTAGGAGGACATACGGTTGCTAAGTCCATAGCTCATCTAATGAATCGGTAGGAGCTATCTTAAACCAGATTTCTCTAAGCTCTTTAGAGATGGCTGGTATCGAGTTTATAGCCTGATTAGTTTCCTCGATTTTGTCCCAGGCAGCGGTAAGACCTAGTAGCATCGTGCGCGTGACTGCATCGATGTCAGTGCGACCCTTTAGCATCCGCTTCATAGCTCTTACGTGTCTACCTGATCTACGTCGCCTACCACTTACGGCTACGTCTGACGGCCTGTCTGATTTTGTTACCATAAATCGCCCCCCTCGAATAATTACATTTACTGCAGGCTGGTCTCAGGTGTCCGCGCCACAGTCTCATATCTGCCACCGTATCTACAGGTGGATCGTGGTCTG
>Ga0214917_10002712_pt1 | contig 21278 bp, 24 predicted proteins | sample LL_1208_BB_MetaG_FD_177983 | JGI IMG/M metagenome (GOLD analysis project Ga0214917, IMG submission 177983) | Freshwater microbial communities from Lake Lanier, Atlanta, Georgia, United States - LL_1208_BB | ecosystem: Environmental > Aquatic > Freshwater > Lake | place: USA: Georgia | collected...
AAAATTTCAGACAATGAAAAGAATTATTCAGAATCTTTAGAAAAAGTTTCAAATTCAATAAATAATTTTCTAGAAAAGATTAATTAATTTTAATGAAAGAACAGTTAAGGAGGTCATCTTTTTCCTCAAGAAAGAATAAATATTTCAACTTAAAAGAAAAAGATTTTATTTCCTTACTTTCAGAGATTACGAGATACAAGAATAGTACTATAGGTTCTTATTATTCTATAAACTTTGAATTGGATTTAAAAATTTTAAATAGATTATTATTTAAAAAAGAAATCTCATTGTCGCTGCCATTTATTCATGAAGATAATAAATTAATGGAGTTTAAAGAATGGAATTTGAATGATGTTTTGCAATTAAATAAATATGGAATTCCACAAACTTTTATAGATTCTAAAACTTTAATACCTGACATTTTTTTAGTTCCGCTGTTAGCTTTTGATAAATATGGTAATAGGCTCGGTTATGGATCTGGATATTATGATAAATATTTTAACACGTTAAATAAAACTAAAAGAAGATTTAGAACAATTGGAATTGGTTTTTCATTTCAAAAAAAAGACAAACTTAAAACATTAAAAACAGATTTTTGTTTGGATGCCGTTTTCACAGAAAAAGGATTTTTAAATATTCAATGAATTTCTTATTTTTAGGAGACATCGTGGGCAGATCCGGTAGGGATATAGTTTTATCTGAATTACCAAAAGTAAAAGCTAACGAAGAAATAGATTTTGTTATTGTTAACGGAGAAAATGCAGCAGGCGGCTATGGAATTACAAAAAAAATTTGCGATGAATTATTTTCAGTCGGTGTTGATGTAATTACTTCTGGAAATCATATTTGGGATCAAAAAGAAACAGCAGATTTTATATCTACCGAAAAGAGATTACTGAGACCACTGAATTTTATGGAGGGTACCCCAGGATCAGGTTGTGAAATTTATTCTTTAAAAAATAATAAAAAAGTCGCCGTAATTAATATAATGGGAAACGTTTATATGAAAAAAGCAGATGATGTTTTCAATTGTATTTCTCTTAAATTGCAATCTTTAAAGTTAAGTAAAGATGTAGACTTTATCATCGTGGATATTCACGCTGAGATAACTAGTGAAAAAATGGCTATGGGTCATTTTCTTGATGGCCAGGTAACATTAGTTGTTGGAACGCACAGTCATGTTCCTACTTATGATTTTAGAATTTTAAATCATGGAACTGCATATCAAACTGATGCTGGTATGTGCGGAGATTATGATTCAGTTATAGGAATGAATAAAGACGCAGCATTAAAAAAATTTTTAAAACAGCCGAATTTAGAACGTTTATCTCCAGCATTAGGAAAGGGAACTTTGTCTGGAATTAAAGTTATAGCTGATGAAAAAACGGGTCTTGCTAAAGATATAAAGCCCATAACAATTGGCGCTCATTTTAATCAAAGATCATTTTAATATCATGGCAGGTCATTCGCATTTTAAAAACATGATGCACAGAAAGGGACGTGCAGACAAGATACGTTCTAAGCTTTTTACTAAACTTTCAAGAGAAATAACCGTTTCAGCAAAACTTGGAACACCAGATCCAGAAATGAACCCAAGATTGCGAGCCGCTGTTCAAGCAGCAAGAGCAGCGAATATGCCAAAAGATAATATTGAAAGAGCTATTAAAAAATCACAAGGCAATATTGATAATAGTTATGAATTTTCAAGGTATGAGGGATTTGGCCCAGGCAGAACGGGAGTTATTATAGAAGTGTTAACTGATAATAAAAATCGTTCTGTATCAAATATTAGAACAATATTTCAAAAATTTGGAGGAACCTTAGGTGAGACAGGATCTGTTAGTTATCAATTTGAACAGATAGGGCAAATCAAGATAAAGAAAGAGTTAATGAGTGCAAATGATGCTTTAGAACTCGCTATTAATTCAGGAGCGGAAGATTGTGTTACTACAGATCTTCATCATGAAATTAATTGTAAAAAAGAAGAATTAATTCTGTTAGAGAGCAAATAGAAAAAAAAATTAAAGATTTAAGTTTTGCAGGTCTTATTTGGAATCCTCTTAGCAAAGTTAATTTAGACAAAGAAACATTTACTAAAGTTGTAAATTTTTTAGAGCAAATAGAGGATGACGACGATGTTCAAAATGTTTTTACTAATTTTGAAGTTGATGAAAAACTATTAGAAGGAGCGAATTAAAAAATTGTTAGTTTTTTCTATTGATCCAGGAGTAAGTGGTGCAATTTGTGTTTTTAAAAATAAAGATATTTTAGAAATATATGATGTTCCAACAATGGTTGATGGAAAAAAAAATAAAAGACAAATTAATTCTGCGCAAGTTACCCATATATTCAAAAGTTTTCTGCATGAAAGCGATAAAGTTTCAGTAATAGTTGAACAAGTAAATGCTATGCCAGGCCAAGGAGTAACTAGTATGTTTAATTTTGGACAGTCGTTTGGAATTATTAAGGGAATATGTGCAGCATTAAGTTTTCCAATATACTTTGTAAGACCAGCAAAATGGAAAAAACATTTTAATTTAATTGGCTCAGTTAAAGATGCGAGCAGAACCAAAGTAATAGAAATTTATCCAACTATATCTCCAAAGTTAGCTAGAAAAAAAGATTCTAATAAAGCAGATGCTATTTTAATTGGAAAATATTTTATAGATAATTATAAAAACGATAGTTTTCATGGCTAGTGTATTAAAAAAATTTACCTACCAAACCAAAGTCTATTATGAAGATACAGACGCCGGAGGAATTGTTTATTACGCCAATTATTTAAAGTATTTTGAAAGAGCAAGAACTGAATTAATTTACTCACTTGGCTACAATCATAAAGAATTAAATGAGAAATTTAATGTTAATATTGTGGTTCATAAATTTAGTATCACATATAAAAAATCTTTTAAGTTCGAGGATAAAGTAACCATTGAAAGCTTTGTTAACAAAGTATCAAACTTAAGAATTGAAATGATACAAAACGCTTTAAGAGATAAAGAGGTTATAGCTGAAGCGTTGGTAGAACTAGTTATTATAGATACAGCTGGAAAACCTAAAATAATACCTGAGGATTTAAAGGCGAAATTAAGCTCCTGCATATAACAAAGACCTAGATCTTTGTCGCGAAGACAAATAAATGACAAGTTTTAAAAATAAAAACATTAAAACTAAATAAAAAATTATGAATTTTGCAGCAAGTAACTTTTCTTTTTTCTCGTTATTTTTAAAAGCAGATTTTGTCGTTAAATTTGTAATTATTATTTTAATTGCAGCATCAATTTATTCTTGGGCAATTATAATTGAGAAATATAAATTATTTAAAAAAATTAATGGATCATCTTCTTTTTTTGAAGATCAGTTTTGGTCTTCAAAATCAGCTGATAGTTTGTACAAAAAATTAGAAGGTTATAATGAAGATCCTATGGCTAATGTATTTAAAGCAGGTATGGATTTTATGATAAAAAATAAATCTAGATCTGCATCAACTCAAGAAAGAGTTTTACAAGCCTTGAGCAGCTCAATAGATAAAGAGATGGAAATTGTAGAAAAAAAGTTAACCTTTTTAGCAACTGTTGGATCAACAGCTCCTTTTATTGGTTTGTTTGGAACTGTATGGGGAATTATGAATTCATTTCAATCTATTGCTATTTCAAAAAACACCAGTCTTGCAATTGTAGCTCCTGGTATAGCAGAGGCGTTATTTGCAACAGCATTAGGGTTGCTAGCGGCGATACCAGCGGTTGTTGCTTACAATAAGTTTACTAGCGACTCTAGAAGATATTCAACACGATTAGAAAATTTTAGCCAATCATTTATTTCTATTACATAAATGGCTTTTAAAATTCAGAACAATAGATCTCGAAAACGAGAGCCTATGAGTGAGATCAATGTTACGCCCTTTGTGGACGTAATGTTAGTTTTATTAATTATTTTTATGGTCACAGCCCCAATGTTAACAGCTGGCGTCTCAGTAAATCTACCTGACAGTTCTGCAAATTCATTACCTGATGATAAAGAGCCTTTGACTCTTAGCATTAATGCAAAAGGAGAAACTTTTATTCAAGAAACTCAAGTTGAAACGAGTCAATTAGTTCCTAAAATTTTAGCAATGTCAAAAAATAGAACAGATACTAGAATTTATGTAAGAGGTGATAAGGCAATTGATTATGGAAGAGTTATGGAAGTAATGGGATTACTTTCAAGAGCGGGCTTTACAAAAGTTGCTTTAATTTCTGGACCACCACTTTCTAAAAGTAAAAAATAATGTCATGCAAAAGAGCCTTAAGATTTCTTTTATAGCTCACTCTGTTATCCTTATCATTAGCAGCATAACTCTACCTTTTTTAATGGGAAGAGTTCAGGCACCTTTAGTAATGTCCGTAGATCTTGTTCAAATTGGTGAAAGGACAAATATTCCTTACGCTCCCAAAGTTTCAGATGGTGCAAAAACTGATAAAAAAATAAAAGATAGAGTTGTAACTGAGCAAGCACCACCTAAAATCGTGCCTAAAGAAAAGCCTGATACAGTACCTTTGCCAGAAAACATAAAACAAATTAAAGAATTATTAGAAAAAAGACAAAATCCAGTTAAAGTTGAAGACTTAACAAAACAAACTTCTGAATTTGAAAAAAAAGAGATTTTCGATCCTAATAAGATTTCTGCACTGATAGATAAGTCCAAAAAAGACAATGCAGATGCTAATAGTAAGTCAAGTTTAGAAGCGACACAGAGCCAACAAAAAAATGTTGTCACATCTAAACTTACAATAACTCAAGAAGATGCCATTAAGGCTCAAATATTTAAATGTTGGAACATACCAATCGGACTTCCTTACAATGAAAATTTAACTGTTAGAATAAAAATTAAACTTAACCCTGATGGTTCATTAGTAAGTAGTGAGATTTTAGATCAAGCAAGAATGAATACAGCTGGACAAACTTATTATAAGATATTGGCAGAGAGTGCATTAAGGGCCGTTAAGCTGTGTAATCCTCTTAAAGTACCATCAACTGGTTACGAAAAGTGGAAAGAAATGCAATTAAACTTTGATGCCAAAGAAATGTTAAAAGGTTAATATGAGATATAAAATTTTTACGATTTTTATATTATTTTTTATTTTAACGACAAAGTCATTTGCACTTGTTTCAGTTGATATTACAAGGGGAAATTTAGATCCTTTACCAACTGCAATTTCTGATTTTTATCTGGATCCAAAATTAATCGATAATATAAAAAAATTACAATTAGAGAGTAAAATTCCTGAACTTATTCAGAATAATCTTTCAAGATCTGGTTTATTTTTTGCATTAGAAAAAAAATCTTTTATTCAAAAACCAGAACCTGCTCATAATAAACCAAGATTTGAAGATTGGGCTTTTATAAAAACTCAAGTACTCGTTACCGGAAAGATCTCGTTAGAAAAGGAAGGCAGACTTAGAGTCGAATTTAAATTATGGGATGTCATATCAGCAACAGAATTGTCAGCATTGGCTTTTTATACTACACCCGATAATTGGAGAAGAGTATCACATATGATCTCAGATAAAATTTATGAAAGATTAACAGGAGAGAAAGGTTATTTTGATTCTAGAATAATTTATGTTTCTGAAACTGGACCAAAGGTAGATAGAAAAAAAAGATTGGCAATAATGGATCAAGATGGCTATGGAGTAAAATATTTAACATTAGGAAATGAATTAGTTTTAACTCCTAGATTTAGCCCAGCTAGTCAGCATGTAACTTACATGTCTTATTTTAAGAATTTACCTAGAGTTTATTTGTTAAACATTGAAACAGGAATACAAGATTTAGTTGGAGATTTTCCAGGAATGACTTTTGCCCCACGTTTTTCTCCTGACGGAAAAAAAATTATCATGAGTTTTGCCCAAGAAGGCAACTCAGATATTTATACAATGGACATCAAAACAAGAGTTGTTGAAAAATTAACAGACCATCCTTCAATAGATACTTCGCCATCTTATTCTCCAGATGGTTCTTATATTACATTTAATTCTGACCGTAGTGGGTTTCAACAAATTTACACTATGAAAAGTGACGGCACGAATGTAAAAAGAATATCTTTCGGTGAGGGACTTTATGGAACACCAGTTTGGTCACCAAGGGGCGATTTAATTGCTTTTACTAAATTATATAGAAATAAATTTTATATTGGAGTTATGAGATCCGATGGTTCTGGCGAAAGATTATTAACTGAAAACTATTATCAAGAAGCACCGTCCTGGGCTCCCAATGGAAGAGTACTTATATTCTACAGAGAAACTGCTTCTGATAGCAGCGGTAGAGGAGGTGGAGCAAAATTATGGTCTATTGATTTAACAGGTTATAATGAGAGGTTAATTCAAACTCCAACTGACGCTTCAGATCCATCTTGGTCAGGATTGTTATCTGGAAAATAAGCAGCTAACTTAATAGTTGCATTAATTGTCTTATTAAAATATTTAGATATTTCAAAAAATTAATAAACAAAGGAAAAATAATGTTATTTAATAATTTAAGTAAAGTTGCTCTAGCTCTAGTGGTGACTTTATTTTTAGGTGCCTGCGCAACACAACAGGCAACAACAACAACAACAAAAGGTGACGATGCTTATACTGGAACAGAAACAGTTAAATTCTTAGCGGATGGAGTTCCAGATAGAGTATTCTTTTCAACTAACAAATCAGAATTAACATCAGCTGCAACAACGACTCTTGGAAAACAAGCTACTTACTTAAAAGCAAACCCAACTTTAAACGTAGTTCTTGAAGGTCATGCCGACGAAAGAGGAACAAGAGAATATAACTTGGCACTTGGCGAAAGAAGAGCAATAGCTGCAAAAAACTATTTAATCAGCAATGGTGTTGCTGCTAATAGAATTAAAGTTATTAGTTATGGTAAAGAAAAACCTGCTAATCCAGCATCAAATGTTTTAGCTTGGTCTCAAAACCGAAGAACAGTAACAGTTAAAACTAACTAATATTAAAAAACTTGATAAAAGACCCTAATGAGAAATTCATTAGGGTCTTTTTTTTGCCATTAAGTTAAATAGAATAAGTAAATATGTTTTTTAAAAATAGATTCTTATTACAGATATTGATTTTCATCTTTTTTGCAAACATTTCTTTTGCACAACAAGATAAGATGAATGAATTACTAGATAGATTAGAAAAAATTCAAAAAGATATTCAAACTTTAGAAAAAGCTGTTTATAGCAAAAATGCTGCTTTGCCATCAGATAATGTTGTTGTTAATGAAGCTCTAACTAGACAGTTAGCTAAAATTTCAGAATTAGAAAAACAAATTCAACAAATGACATCAAAATTTGAAGAAAATAATTATAAACTTCAACAGTTATCAGATCGATTAAATAAAGTTTCAAACGATAGTCAATTAAGATTTCAGCAATTAGAAAGCAATAGAGTTATTAGTGAAAAAGTTAGTGCTCCTAAAGAAGTTGTATTAGAAAAAACCCCGGCAGTAAAAAAAAATGAAACTAATATTTTAAATTCTGAAGAAGTTTACAAAGAAGAAGAAAATGTTATTCAGGAAAAGCCAGTCGATTCAGAAAATATTAAGTTAAAAGAAAAAGAAAAAGTTAATAAACCTAAAACAAAAGTTTTGCCAAAAGTTTCAATCGCAGAACAGTATAAATATGCAACGAATATAATGAAAAGTGGGGATTTTGAAAAAGCAGAAACTGCTTTTAAAGAATTTGTTGATACGCATTCAAAGCATGAACTCGCAGGCAGCGCTCAATTTTGGTATGGTGAAACTTTTTACATTAGACAACTTTATGAAGATGCAGCCGCAGCATTCTTAGAGGGATATACAAAATATCCTAATAGTCCAAAAGCTCCTGAAAATTTATTAAAATTAGGGGTAACTCTTGCAGAGCTTGGCGAAATTGAACAAGGCTGTAAGATGATTATTAATTTAAAAAAAGCATATCCTAAGACTGATGCCGCAATTTTACAAAAATCATCTTATGAAAAGAAAAGATTTAACTGCAGTTAGTCTTAAATTATTAGAAGATAAAAAAATAAATCATATTTATTTTCGTTTTAGAGAAAAAATCTCATCTTTTATTGGCAAAGAAAAATACGCAATTGCAGTGTCAGGAGGTAGCGATAGTCTAGCTCTAAGTACACTTGCAAAGTTATATTCTCTAGGAAATGATAATGATTTTGTAGCTTTAATTATTGATCACCAATTAAGAAAAGAATCTGCGAATGAAGCAAAACAGACTTATAACATTTTAACACAGAACAAAATCAAGGCTAAAATTTTAACTTATCAAGGTGAAAAATTTTCTTCTAACATTCAAAAAAAAGCAAGAGATTTACGATATGATTTATTTGAAAAATATTGCACAAAAAATAAAATTAAATTTCTTATTCTTGCCCATCATCAAGATGATTTAATAGAAAATTTTTATATAAGATTAATTAGAGGAAGTGGAATTAAAGGCTTAACATCATTACAAAATATTTTTGAATACAATAAAGATTTTTATCTTTTACGACCTTTATTGAATTTTAATAAACAAGAATTATTAAATGTAACTAAAAAATCTTATTTATCGTGGATTGAAGATCCTTCAAACAAAAATGATAAATTTTTAAGAGTCAGAATTAGAAAAATGCAGAGCAAGTTACAGAAAGAAGGATTTGATCCCAAACGTATTATTAAAACTATTGAAAATCTTAATACTGCTAAAGACTCATTGGAATTTTATATTTTTAAATCTGAAAAAAAGTATTTAAAATTTTTTAAAGAAGGTTACGCAACGTTAAAGTCTTCTATTTTTAATAATGAAGCACAAGAAGTAATCTTTAGGGTAATTATCAAAGCAATTCATTATGTCTCAGGAGAGTATTATCCCCCACGATCAGATAGTTTAAAAAGTTTAATGAAAAATTTACCAGTAAAAACTTTTAAATCTTCAACTTTAGGTGGATGTTTAATTGAGAAAAATAAAAATATAATTTCATTTTATAGAGAAGACAGGAATATTGCAGTCGAAACTTTAAATAAAACAAAACAAAAAACAAGTTGGGATGATCGTTTTTTAGTTAATAAAAATTTTAATAACCAACAACAATTTGTTGTTAAAAAATTAGGCAATCATGGAATTGAATATTTAAGAAAAAATAAATTTAATGATTATGGAAATAAAATTCCAGTTCAAGCAAAAAAAACGCTACCATCTTTTTGGAATAATCAAGGGCAGTTGTTATTTGTTCCTTTTGTTAATTTTAAGAATAAGAAATACAACATTAAAAACGATAGTTTTTCAGTGAGTTTTCTTAGATTTATTTGAGAATAGCTCTTGTTTAATCTATAATAATGATTACTTTTAAACTATGAATTTGCGCAATTTAATGATGTGGGGCGTAATCGTTCTGCTCGTTTTAGGCTTATATAATCTTTTCCAAAATCCAGGATCTATCACTGGAAAAACTGAAATGCCTTTTTCTACTTTTTTAACAGAAGTGGATAAAGGAAATGTAGTTTCAGTTGATATTAGAGGAAGTGAAATTTCTGGAAACTTTAGAGATGGAAAAGGTTTCAAAACTTATTCACCAAATTATCCAAATCTAGTTGAAAAATTATCAGTAAAAGGAGTCGCAATCACAGCAGGGCCTAGAGAAGAAAAAGGACCTTCGTTGTGGGGAATAATATTGTCATGGTTTCCTATGTTACTGCTTATAGGAGTATGGATTTTTTTCATGCGCCAGATGCAAGGGGGCAAAGGTGGAGCTATGGGATTTGGAAGATCAAAAGCAAAATTGCTTACTGAAGCTCATGGTAGAGTTACATTCCAAGATGTTGCTGGAGTTGAAGAAGCAAAAGAAGAATTAGAAGAGATTGTTCATTTTTTAAAAGATCCTAGAAAATTTCAAAAATTAGGAGGAAGAATTCCAAAAGGCGCTTTGCTTGTTGGACCTCCAGGCACAGGTAAAACTTTATTAGCAAGAGCAATTGCAGGAGAGGCGAATGTTCCTTTCTTTACAATTTCAGGATCAGATTTCGTTGAGATGTTCGTTGGTGTTGGAGCATCTAGAGTTAGAGATATGTTTGAGCAAGGAAAGAAGAGCGCTCCTTGTATTATATTTATAGATGAGATTGATGCTGTCGGCAGAAGTAGAGGAGCTGGTTTAGGCGGAGGTAACGATGAAAGAGAGCAGACGTTAAATCAGTTACTTGTTGAGATGGATGGATTTGAAACTAATGAGGGAGTGATTTTAATTGCAGCAACTAACAGACCAGACGTTTTAGATCCTGCTTTATTAAGACCAGGTCGTTTTGATAGACAAGTTGTCGTATCTAATCCAGACATTATCGGTAGAGAAGCTATCTTAAAAGTGCATCTTAAGAAAATTACAACAGGACCAGATGTAAATCCTAAAGTTATTGCAAGAGGTACACCGGGTTTTTCAGGCGCTGATCTTGCAAACATTGTAAATGAATCTGCATTACTTGCTGCAAGAAGAAATAAAAGAATTGTTACTATGTCTGATCTTGAGGAAGCAAAAGATAAAGTCATGATGGGAGCAGAAAGAAGATCCATGGTTATGACTGAAGAAGAAAAAACATTAACTGCTTACCATGAAGGTGGACATGCGGTTGTTGCTTTGTATGAGCCAACATCAGATCCAATTCATAAAGCAACAATTATTCCAAGAGGCAGAGCTCTAGGAATGGTCATGAGACTGCCAGAAAGAGATCAATTATCTATAACTAGAGAAAAAATGTTTGGGAATATCTCTGTTGCTATGGGCGGAAGAATTGCTGAGGAAATGATATTTGGTTATGACAATGTAACCTCAGGAGCATCTTCTGACATTGAAATGGTAACTAAAATGGCTAAAAATATGGTCACTAGATATGGAATGAGTGATCAGTTAGGACCTATTGCTTATCAAGAAAATGAAGAAGAGGTATTTTTAGGAAGATCTGTATCAAGAACACAGAATGTTTCCGAAGAAACTGCTAAAAAAATTGATTCAGAAGTGAAAAAAATTGTTGAAGCTGGTTACGCAAGGGCTAAAAAAATATTAGCAGAAAAAATTGATGAACTTCACAAAGTTTCAAAAGCTTTATTAACTTATGAAACGTTGTCAGGTGAAGAAATTAAAAAAATAGTATTCCAAAATGATTATCCAAAACGTCTATCTGGAAAAGAAGAAGCTAGTACTACAAAGAAAAAACTCGGTAGCGCTTTAGGAACAATAGGTTTAAAGCCTAACACACAAAGTTAATCTAACTTTTCCCTCATGAAGAGTATTTATATAAGGCCAACAAATATTGTCTTTGGCCAAAAGGCAAATTATTTTATTCAAGCAGAAACCGCTAAAAGTCTATGTGGACTTGAAGATGTAGGTTTTTTATCTGTAGAGATTTTAAAAAGACAAACTGATGGAAACATAGTTGAAGAATATAGTGTTTTAGAGTTAGAAGGATTAGATTTTAGAAATGAGATTGAAAGCGATTTAAATAAAATAATTTCAAAAAGAAATAGTATTTATAATTTAAATTTTAGAAATCCTATTTTGATGGGAGTTTTAAATGTTACTCCAGATAGTTTTTCTGATGGAGGAAAATACAATACTACTTTTAGAGCGATAGATCATGTTAAGAGCATGATTGATTTTGGAGCTCATATCATTGATGTTGGGGGAGAATCGACAAGACCAGGAGCAAAATCAGTAAGTGAACAAGATGAAATTGCAAGAGTGTCTGAGACGATTCAATTGATAAAAAAAAAATATCCAAACCAAATAATTTCATTAGACACAAGAAAATCTAAAGTAATGCAACACGGCATAAATATAGGAGTGGATATGTTAAATGACGTGTCAGCATTAGATTTTGATCAGCAATCTTATCAAGTTGTAAAAGATTCAGGAAAAAAAATTATTTTAAATCATTCGCAAGGGATACCGGAAGATATGCAAAATAATCCAACTTACGAAAATGTATTGCTAGATATTTTTGATTATTTTGAAAATAAAATTAAATTTTTAAAAGATAATGGAATTAAAGATGAACAAATTATTATTGATCCAGGAATTGGTTTTGGAAAAACTTTAGAACATAATTTAGAAATTATTTCTAAAATTTCATTATTTCATAGCCTTGGGTATCCAATAATGGTTGGCCCTTCGAGAAAAAGTTTTATAGGTAAAATTATGGGTGAAAAAGATAACCCACAAAGATTAGGTGGCACAATTGCCTCGGTTTTATATTCTTATTTGCAAGGTATTCAGCTATTTAGAGTTCATGATATACAAGAAACGAGCGAAGCTCTTAAAGTTTACTCTCAATTTTTAAAAAAATAATAATGAAAAAGTATTTTGGAACTGACGGTATTAGAGGAGAAGTTAACAAAGGCAGTATTACTGGAGAAATGTTCTTTAGATTTGGTCTCGCTGCTGGAACATATTTTTCTAATCAAAATAAACAACGTCATAAAGCAATCATTGCTAAAGACACCCGTTTGTCAGGCTATATGCTTGAGCCGGCCTTAGTGTCGGGACTTATTTCTGCTGGTATGGATGTTTTATTATTAGGACCATTACCAACTAATGGACTTGCTATGTTAACAAAATCTATGAAAGCAGATCTTGGAATTATGTTAACGGCATCACATAATCCTCACACGGACAATGGATTAAAACTCTTTGGGCCTGATGGAATGAAGCTTTCCGACAAAGTTGAAAAACAAATCGAAAAATTAATCGATGATAAAGTTGAAAAATATTTAGTAAAACCAAACTCATTAGGTAGAGCCAAAAGGTTAGAAGATGCAACTGAAAATTACATAGGAATATTGAAAAATATTTTTCCAAAATCATTTAATCTATCTGGAGTTAAAATATTTCTAGATTGCGCAAATGGTGCTTCTTACAAATCTGCACCAGCTCTACTTAGAGAATTAGGAGCCGAGGTTGTGGCTATTGGTATTAATCCAGATGGATTTAATATTAATAAAAATTGCGGATCAACGCATCCAGAGCTTATTCAACAATCTGTAAAAACTCATAAAGCAGATATTGGCATAGCATTTGATGGTGATGCAGACAGAGTTATTATGTGCGATGAAAAAGGAGAAATTATTGATGGTGATCAAATTATTGCAATGATTGCAAAAAATTGGAAAAAGAAAAAGATTCTAAAAGGTGGTGTAGTTGGAACATTAATGACTAATTTGGGATTAGAAAATTATTTTAAGAGTAATAATATTAAATTTCATAGAGCAGATGTCGGTGACCGATATGTTAAAGAAAAAATGAATAGCTTGAAATATAATCTAGGAGGAGAGCAGTCAGGACATATTATACTTGGAAACTTTGCGACAACAGGAGATGGTTTGTTAGTTGCTTTAGAAGTTTTAAATTCTTTAAAAAATAATGGTAAAGCAAGTAAAGTATTTTCAGTTTTTAAAAAGGTTCCTCAAGTTTTAGAAAATATTAAAGTTAAGAATAAAAATATTGTTGAAAATAAATCTCTTAAAGCAAAAATTAATCAGATCGACAAAAGCTTAAAACAAGAAGGTAGATTGCTAGTTAGAAAATCAGGAACGGAAAATATTGTTAGAATAATGGTTGAAAGCTCAGATAAGAAATTAATCAATGATACTGTGAACGAAGTCAAAAAATTAATATTAAATTACGCTTAACATTGAAACTAAAGTCTAAACTATTAATTATTGCAGGCTCAGACTCTTGCGGAGGGGCTGGTATTCAAGCTGACATTAAAACTGCAACATCGCTTGGTGTTTATGCGATGACTGCAATAACAGCAATTACCGCTCAAAATACAACAGGTGTAAAATCAATCGTTCCTGTTCCACCCAAAGAAATTTTTAATCAAATCTCATTTTCAGTTCAGGATATTAGACCGAATTCTGTAAAAATTGGCATGCTACATAATGTAGGTGTTATCAAAGAAGTTATAAAAGCTATTAAAAAACATAAACTAAGAAATATTGTAATAGATCCTGTGATGGTTGCAAAAGGAGGTCATAGATTAATCAGCAACAGTTCAATTAATTATTTAAGAAAAAAATTATTACCTTTTGCATTGTTAGTAACTCCAAATATTCCAGAAGCTGAAACTTTAATAAAAAAAAGGATTAAAAATTTAGAAGATGTAATCAAAGCTGGAAAAGAAATTTTAAAATTTGGACCAAAGTTTGTTCTTATAAAAGGCGGACACACTAATAAATCTTTTATTGAAGATGTGTTAATTTCAAAAAATAATATTAAAATTTTTAAAAATAAAAAGATTAAAACTAAAAATACACATGGTACGGGCTGCACTTTATCTAGCGCAATTGCTTCTTTTATTTCTAAAAATTACAATATGAACGAATCGTGCAGACGATCTATTCAATATGTTCATAAAGCAATTTTACTAAATCCAAAATTTGGAAGAGGACATGGGCCAATTAATCATATGGCTTTATTAAATTAAATAATTTAGATCTTTGTAGAGATCTAAAATAATTTACTTATGACAAACGTTGTAGTTGTAGGCTCTCAGTGGGGTGATGAGGGCAAAGGGAAGATTGTGGACTGGCTTTCAGAGCAAGCCGATGTCGTTATTAGATTTCAAGGCGGTCACAATGCGGGTCACACATTAGTTATTAACGGAAAAGTTTTTAAATTAAAATTACTTCCATCAGGAATAGTTAGAGGAGATAAAATTTCAATTATTGGAAATGGAGTTGTTATAGATCCCTGGGCATTACTAGAAGAGATTGAAGAGATTAAAAAAAAGGGTGTTGATGTTAACGAAAATAACTTAATTATTTCTGATACAGCAACTTTAATTCTGCCATTCCATAAAGAAATGGATGAGATCAGAGAAGATGCAGCAAAATCTAAAATTGGAACTACAAGAAGAGGAATAGGACCTGCCTATGAAGATAAGATTGGCAGACGTTCTATTCGAGTTATGGATTTACGTTCGAAAACAAATTTAGAGCAAAGACTTGAAGTTATTTTAGAACATCATAACGCAATAAGAAAAGGATTAAAAAAAAAGATATATAAATCAGATGAATTAATTGAACAATTATTAAAAATTGCCCCGCAGATATTAAAATTTTCTCAACCAGTTTGGAAAAAAATTGCTGAATATCAAAAATTAAATAAAAAAATATTATTTGAAGGAGCGCAGGGAATATTGCTTGATGTGGATCATGGAACCTACCCTTATGTTACCTCATCAAATACAGTAGCTGGAACAGCATCGGTTGGTACTGGATGCGGTCCAAAAACAATTGATTATGTCCTTGGAATTACTAAGGCTTATACCACAAGAGTAGGAGAGGGTCCTTTTCCAACAGAACTTAAAGATGCAACAGGAGAACTTATCGGTCAACGAGGTCATGAGTTTGGAACTGTTACTAATAGAAAAAGAAGATGCGGTTGGTTTGATGGAGTTCTTGTTAAACAATCAACAACCATTTCAGGAATTACAGGGATAGCTCTAACTAAGTTAGATGTTCTTGATACATTAGATGAAATTAAGTTTTGTGTTGGTTACAAATTACGCGGTAAAGAAATCGATTTTTTTCCAAGCGCTTCAGAAGATCAATTTGCAGTAGAGCCTATTTACAAAACGTTTGAAGGCTGGAAGTCTGAAACGAAAGGAATAAGAAATTACAAAGAATTGCCTGAGAAAGCAAAAATCTATATTGCGGCTATTGAAGACTTTGTAGGCGTTAAGATTGCAAGTATTTCAACAAGTCCTGAAAGAGATGATACGATATTTGTTGAAGATCCTTTTAATGCGTAATGAAAGGTTTTGTTTTAATATTCTCTAACATTGCTTTTTGAACTTTTTCAAAAGCTCTATTTTCAATTTGTCGTACTCTTTCTCTGCTGATTTTATATTTTTGGCTAAGCTCTTCTAAAGTTTTTGGCTCATCAATAAGTTTTCTATCGTATAAAATTTCTTTTTCTCTTTCATCTAAAACTTTTAAAGCTGTTTGTAATAAAGCATGTTTTTGATCTAATTCTTGGCGTTGCGAAATTAATAATTCTTGATCTGCATTTTCATCCACAATCCAATCCTGCCATTGACCGCTTTGTTCTTCATCGGAAATTTTAGCATTTAAAGATTGTTCTTGTCCTGCCATTCGTCTGTTCATTGAAATAACTTCATCTTCATTAACATCCAGTCGATTTGCTATTTCTTTAACATGAGCATCAGTCATGTCACCACTTTCAATAGCAAAAATTTGGTTTTTTAATTTTCTAAGATTAAAAAATAATTTTTTTTGTGCAGCTGTTGTCCCAATTTTAACTAAACTCCATGATCTCAAAATATATTCCTGGATAGAAGCTTTAATCCACCACATTGCATATGTTGCAAGTCTAAACCCTCTTTCAGGGTCAAATTTTTTAACTGCCTGCATTAAACCAATGTTTCCCTCTGATATTAATTCTCCAACAGGAAGACCGTAGCCTCTGTATCCCATTGCAATTTTTGCAACTAATCTTAAATGACTTGTAACTAAAGTGTGAGCTGACTCTCTATCTCCCTTTTCGCGCCAATTTTTTGCAAGAATATATTCTTGCTCAGGCTCTAACATTGGGAATTTTCTAATTTTTAGTAAATAAGAATTTAAACTTCCCTCAGGTGTAAGCGTTGGAAGATTGGAATGTTTCTCAATTTTTTCCATGATGTTTATGTAGGCATTATAACTTGTATGACAAGATATTAAAACTTAAGCTTTTTGATCGTTTTTAGTAGATTTTCAAAATCTTTGGGTTTTTCACATTCAAATTCTATTTCTTTTTTTGTGGTTGGATGGATAAATCCAATAGATTTTGCATGCAAAGCTTGTCTTTTAAATCCCTCTAATAATTCTCTAAATTCTGGATCGATATCTCTGATAAATTTATTTTGCTTTCCATAAATTTGATCACCAATAATTGGATTACCATGAGATGAAAGGTGAACTCGGATTTGATGAGTTCTTCCCGTCTCCAATCTACATTCAAGAAAACTCATATCAGGAATTTTTTTACCGGAAAAAAATTCTATAGTTTGATAATTAGTGACGGCATCTTTTCCTCTAGAAGTATTGATGCTCATTTTTTTTCTATTGAATTTACTTCTACCAATCATAGAAGAAATTTGTCCAGAACTTGGTTTCATTCTTCCATAAACAAGAACTTCATAAACTCTTTTAATAGTATGTTCTGCAAACTGTTTTGATAAAAAAATATGAGCATTATCATTTTTTGCAACCACCAACAGACCACTGGTTCCTTTGTCAATTCTATGAACGATGCCTGGTCTTAATTCTCCACCAATGGTTGAAAGTTTATTTTTACAGTGAAACATAAGTGCATTTACTAAAGTATTGTCAAAATTTCCGGCACCAGGATGAACAACCATCTCAGGAGATTTGTTAATAATTAGTAAATCAGCATCTTCGTAACGAATATCTAGTTTAATATCTTTTGCTGAAATATTAACTTCCTTAGGCTCAGGTATTGAAACTTCTATAATATCTGACGATCTTATTTTGATTGAAGCTTGAGTTATTTGAATTTTATTAATTTTAACAAAGCCTTCATTAATAATATTTTTAATTCTTGTTCTGCTAATTGTTGGAATTAAAACAGCTAGAGCAGAATCTAACCGTGTATTATTTTTCTCTTCTGTTATTTCAAATTTGTATTCGTTTACAGACATGATTAGCAATTTTGGTGGTCTTGCTAGGACTTGAACCTAGAACTCTAGTTTCGAAGACTAGGATGATATCCATTTCACTACAAGACCGTGAGGTGAGTAGTACTATTTATTTTACAGATTTTAAATAAAGATTTTAATGATTTAAAGAGGAGCGCTTAATTAGCTACCATTAAACTCAAATTTTTATTGAAGTTCCTTTAAGCCATTCAGACTTTTGATTTTTGTAATATTCTTTTTTCCAAATAGGAGCTCTAATTTTTATTTGTTCAATGAGATATCTAGATAATTGGTAGGCTTCAGATCTGTGCTTACATGATACTGCAATTACTATCGAGGGTTTGCCCAACGGTACATAGCCTTTAGCATGTTCAATAAAAGCTTTTGTTTTTTTTAATTTAAATTTTTTAATTCCTTCACTATAGATTTTTTTAAATATTTTAATTGCTAGTCTATCGAAAGCATCATAGGCAACTCCAGTAACATTCTTATTATTGTTATTTTTTCTAATATTTCCTACAAAAAAAATACTAGCACCTGCATCGAAATTTTTTATAAATTTTTCAGCTCTTATTAAGTTAATTCTTTTTTTAGTTTTTTTTGGATCAATAATTGCGGCGTGAAACATTAACCTCCTCCAATCGGTGGAATAACTGAAATAGTTTTATCTTTGTTTAACGTATAAGAATCAGCGACTATTTCATCACGCTCTGAACAGAAAGCGGATTTTTTAATAAGATCTTTATAAGCTTTATTATTTGAATATTTTTCTTCTATAATTTCAATTAATTTATTTCTTATATTTTTAACTTTTGCACCTTTAACAAAATTAATTTGTAAAAATCGAGCACGAAAAATATCCTTACAATTACCAAATAATTTTATTTTGATTTTCATTTTTATAACAACTTAACTTAAGCCTTTTCAAAATAAATCCTGTAAAAATTCTGGCAAGCCATTAGGATTTACCCAGGTTCCTGTTTTTCCGCCCTGTTTTATTAATAAACGAATTCCATCAATTTTAAGATCAGGATTAACAATTTTACATAAATCGTAAATTGTAATTAATGCTGCATTCACACCCATGATTGCTTCCATCTCAACGCCGGTTTTGGCAAATGCCGCAACAACGCAATAGGCCTCAAGTGAAAAGTCGTCAGCATTTTGAATAATTTTTGTTGAACTGTAATCGACGCTAAGTGGATGACAAAGAGGAATTATTTCACTAGTTTTTTTTACTCCAAGCAGTGAAGCAACTTCTGCTAAAGAGATCGGATCTCCCTTTGGCATTTGTTTGTTTTGAATTAATTTAAAAGTTTTTTCACCAACATAAATTTTACCCATGGCCAAAGCTTTTCGGTGTGTATTTTGTTTCTGCGACACATCCACCATATGGAAATTATTACTTGCAAAAATTTCCTTAGCCCAATCTTTTAAAATACTTGTGTCTATAATTTTAAGATTTTTCATTATCCTCCAATGGATGCTAGATGCGGAGTAATTCCGGTGTTGCCCAATTCTAAATAATGAGACTCTTTTTTGAAATTTAATTGAGCATTAATCAAATCTTTAAGTTGAGGAATCTGCTCATCATTTTGTAATAGTGCTCTAAGTGATATTCCTGTATCTCCAAACAAACATAATCTTAGATCTCCTTGCGCCGTAATTCTTAAACGATTGCAGCTTTTACAAAAATCTTTTGAATATGGAGCTATGATTCCAAATTTTCCTTTAAAATCTTTATGGATGTAATTTTTTGAAGGACCGGAGTCAAAACCTGCTGTTTGATGGATCCATTCTTTTTTTAATAAATAGTCTCTAAATACATTGGCAGAGACATGATATTTTTTAAAATAATCTAAATTATCTCCTGTTTGCATTAACTCTATGTAACGAAAATCAACATTATTTGATTTAATGAATTGCTGCCAACTATCGAAATCTTGTTCGTCATCATTCACGCCTTTGAGCAGCACAGCATTCACTTTGATATTTTTAAAATTTAAATCTTGCAAAGCTTTAAGACCAATTAAAATATCTTCCAACTTATCCTTACCGGTAATAAATTTAAATTTTTCCCTATCTAAGCTATCAATACTAACATTAATCCCATCAATTTTGGCATTCACGACAGATTTTGCAATATTTTTTAAATTATAACCATTAGTGGTAAAAACTACTTTATTAATTCCAGGCAATGATTTCAAATTTTCTATAATTTCAACAAAATCTTTTCTAACTGTAGGTTCACCACCTGTTAATCTAATTTTACAAACACCAAGCTCAGATAGAGCTTTGCCAATTCTTTTTATCTCTTCAAGACTTAAAAATTCTTTTTTATTTTCAGATTTTTGATAACCATTTGGCAAACAGTATCCGCATTTAAAATTACAAACGTCCGTAATAGAAATTCTAAAATAGGGAAAGCTTCTACCGAAATTATCTTTTAAATGAGCCATTAATTATTCATTACAATCTATAATAATAATATAGTCAAAATATTTTTAAACCTAAACGAGCAGCCACAAAAAGAACTAAAAGAGATGTTATAATTGCTAAATATTGTGGTTTTAATATTTTTATACTAAGAAAATTTCCAATCTGACCACCAAGCAATACAGCTAAAGGCAAATAGAGATAGGCTTGTAGTTGTGAAAAATTATTAAATTTCTGAATTTGCCCTAAAAAACCTGCAATCGAGTTTATTAAAATAAATAAAGATGCAGCCGCAACTATTTGTTTGGGTTGAGCTGCTTTGAAATTAAATAGAATAGGGGACAGGATAATTCCTCCTCCAATGCCAACAATACCAGACAACAGACCAATAATACCACCAATTAAAACTGAAACAATAAATGGGATTTTTTTTACAATCAGGTTTTCTAATTTATATTGTTTAGCTTGTAGTAACAGCAAAAGACCACTTATTGTTAAGCAAAAAAACAATAAAATTTGAAAAAGTTCTTTTGAAATTTGAAATTTACCCCCAATGTAAGCTAAAGGTATAGAACCTAAAAAATAAGGAGTTAAAAATTTTATATCTAAATTTCCAGCTCTTATATAGTTAAAGCAATTTCCAGTTGAGACAATAATATTGCAGATTAATGCAATAATTGGAATAAATAAATATTCCACGTCGTAAATAGTTAGCAATGCTAAATAAGAAGTCCCACCAGCAAAGCCGACACTTGCGTAAATAGCCGCAACTAAAAAAAAAAGTATGGATAGCATATTTTTAAACTATATGTTTTAATATTATAAATTTATGAAAACCGATAGTACAAAAAAATTTATACCTGTTAACATTGCTGTATTAACTATCTCTGATACTAGAGATGAATCTACCGATACATCAGGGAATATTTTAGTAAATAAAATTAAAGAATTGGGTCATGCTGTTGTTAGTAAGAAAATTTTAAGAGATGACAAAGAGCAAATTAAAAAAACAATTCTTGAATGGTGCGATGAGGAAGTTGATATAATTATTAGTACGGGTGGCACAGGTTTAACAGGCCGGGATATAACGATCGAAGCTTTAGATGAAATTAAAGACAAAGAT
>Ga0214917_10002713_pt1 | contig 21277 bp, 10 predicted proteins | sample LL_1208_BB_MetaG_FD_177983 | JGI IMG/M metagenome (GOLD analysis project Ga0214917, IMG submission 177983) | Freshwater microbial communities from Lake Lanier, Atlanta, Georgia, United States - LL_1208_BB | ecosystem: Environmental > Aquatic > Freshwater > Lake | place: USA: Georgia | collected...
CTACGACATTGACCGGATCCGCGACATCCTGACTAGCGGGGGGCAGCTGTTTCCGGGAATGGGAGAGGATGGCGGCATCGTTGTGATCCCCGGAGACGGACCGGGCCACTGTGCGCCGATCGTCCTAGCGATTGCCAAGAGTAAAGATGGTCGCTCCCGACACGGGCTTCCCAACGTGATGCGGGAGATCCGAGCGCACCTGATCCACTGCTTCGAAATCGCCGAAGTCGTCATTTTGCTGACCGACCGCTGGGATCCAGACCTCATGAAGGAAAGCGAGGCTGACTTTTCTGCCTATGCGTCGCGCTCGCACGGGCGCAAAGTCATCATCCCGATCGTGACCTGGAAACGGCAACTCAATGCGTACGACTGGCCCTGAAACGGATGTCACGTCGCCCTGTGGCTGGTAAACCAGTCGTGCCAAAGCCTATGAGTGGAGTTAACTTTGAGAGTGATTTCAAATAATGAGTTCCCATTTTCTACTGGGTGTGGCACCGACTTGGCACGTCGGTTTGAGCAAAGATGCTCGTTGGGTCTCATTGTTTCGACCGCAATCTTTTCGGCCTTAATAATGCCGATAGAAATGCACGACAAAGGATCACTATGAGTGGAGAAGAAGCGCAAACGATAAACGAGAAGGAGGTGGCGCCAAATGCCGCATGGGTTCGGTTTTTGCGCAGTTACGGCCCGACGCCAAACAACCTCACCATGTTTGATGAGTATGTGTCGGGTGCACTAAGCCGGGCCAAAGTGCAACCCATCAGCCTCTCAACACCGATGCTCGATGCGATGGTTGAGCACATCCAAGCAAAATCGCAGGGCTCGCTCTTGATCGCAGGCACCGCCGGTGACGGCAAGACCTATCATTGCCGGGCTCTATGGACTCATATCGGCGGGGATCCGAAAGCCTGGTCGGAGAAGGGAAACGTAAAGGAACACCGTTTGCCAGACGGCCGCCTTGCTGTGTTTATCAAGGACCTCTCCGAGTTCAACGGCGAAGAGAGCGACCTTCCACTGCAGCGACTCGAAAAGTCGGTCCTTGGCGCAGATGACTCCGAAATCGTGGTCTTAGCGGCCAACCACGGTCAGTTGCTTGACCGACTGCGCGATCTGGGTCAGCGCCAGGGCCGCGACCACCCGCTTCGCAAGCCCTTGCAAGAGCGGTTCCTGCAGGCAGGCCCCTCACCAAGTAGGTTAGCCGTCTTTGACCTCAGCCGCACGACGAGTCGCAAGACACTCGCCGAGGTTGCGAAAGCGGTTGCCGGGCACCCAGCGTGGGCCAACTGCGCGCGCTGTACCTTGAAAGCAGACGGAAAGATATGCCCGATCGATGAGAATCGCCGCCGCTTGCTCGGCGAGTCCGACGGAGGGCAACTCGCGAGCCGCCTAGGCGACTTGGTCGAGATCGCCCGGCTCAACAGACTTCATCTCCCAATGCGAGACCTGTTGGCGCTGTGCTCGAACATAGTCCTCGGCTACGCCGACGCCAAAAACGCCAAAGAGAACTTGATGACCTGCGCGGACGTGCCCAAGATTCAAGAGAGCGGGCAAATCGGCAAGGCCAGCGTTTACGCCAACGCCTTCGGGGCGAATCTGCCCAAGCGGCGGGCCTCCGATCGCCCTGTTTTCAAGGCTATGGCCAGTTTCGGCGTGGGCGAAGAGACGACCAATGCGGCCGATGGACTGCTGGTCTACGGCAAGGACGATTCGAGGCTCCAAGCCGATTTCGACCGCTTGGTGGCCGTTGACCCAACCTACGGCGCTACAGCCGAGTTTCGCGCGGCCCAAGACGCCTATTTGGAAGGCCATGAAGGAGCGCGGCTGGAGAGCGGCTCGTCCGAGTTTTTGGAGATGCTCGAAGCCCAGCGCCGGCGGCTCTACTTCACGCTCCCCGAAGCCGAGCCCGGATATCCCCGCTGGTCGATGACAGCCTTCCGATTCGCTGGCGACTACCTAGACATCATCGATTCGCTCAAGGCCAAGAAGCCGGTGAGCGAAGTCACTCGCGGGCGCATGGCCAAAGGCCTCAATCGGGTCATGACCGGCCTGCTCCTGGAGAATGTTGACCGCATTTTCATCGCCAGCTCCGGCGGCTTCACGCAAAGCCGAGTGAGTGTGCTCTGCGACCACGAGACGCCGTCGCGCAGGCAAGGCGGGGTAGGCATGGCTATCAAGCTCGACGAGGAGACCGGGCGTCCGCAGCTCGACATGTCGCTCGCGCCCGGGTCCGGTAACTCCGTCGCCTTCGACCTAACGCCCATTCGGTATGAATTCCTCTCGCGTGTAGCCGACGGCGCGCTACCGGCGAGCTTCTCCAATGAGTGCCTTGAAGACCTGCTTGCCTTCAAGGCCAAGCTGCTGCGCAAGGCGGAGATTGTCCGCAAGGCAGGCTTTGCTGGGGACGACGACGAGGTCGGCGGGGAAGCCTCCGCGCTGACGTTGAATTTCATCGATATCGAGCCGGGAGGTCGCGGCTTTGCCCGTCCCGTGACCGTGAGGGCCCCGGTATGACCGAGATCTTAAAACGCCCCGAGATTAAGAGCGTCGACTTTTGCGTCGACGAGAACATCTGGGGGCATCGCCTCTACGACGAGCAGCTTCCGCATTTAACGGTGCTCGAATTCCTGGGTGCGCTGGGCTCCAACTTGGACAAGCCCCTGCGCCACCACGATGGGTTGGGCGGGGCCTTCAAGTTCCAACCTCAGCGTCAGATCCGCCTTCGCGGCCTGCTTTTCAACAACCCCTACGTTGAATCTATCTCCGAGAGCGCGCAATCCGACGAGGAGAAGTGGCGGCAGTGGTTCGAAAGGTTCAATCAGGGCGCAACAGGTAACGGCGACGGCGCAGACGACATGATCTACTTGCGCCACTCATTCGCGAGCTTCGACGACTTCGCCAAGGCTGTTGAGCTCTTGCGCTCCTCCTCGTTTGAAGCGCACAGTAACAAGCGTTGGAGCTCGAAGTTCGTGTTCCCCTTCGGCCCCGACGCCCTCTACGAGGACTTGGAGATCGACTCTAAGGGGAAGATGAGTAACGACCGGCGCTTCTTCGCGCGCACCGGCGAGCTGCTCTACATGATGCTCACGCGGGCCAAGCGCGGCGCCGAGCTCGGGGACATCTTGGCCAAGCGACTTTTCGATCGCGAAGCGCCGATGAACCGCCTCGCCCGGACCCTCCAAGGCGCGCCGCAGCGCGCAGAGGATTCGCGGCAATCCGGCTATCTTCCCGAGGCCTCTAACCCGCGTTTCGATCAGATCTGCGAGGACTGGCTTTCGATCCTGTCCAAGGACATGCCGATCTATGACGCGTTGGAGCACCTAATCGCCATCTCGGGCCTCAACATGCTCCTCTATTTCCTCGAGCGGGCAAAGCGGGTGGCGGGCGACGACGACCGTCGAGATCGTCTGCGAGATCGTCTCCAAGGAGCGCACGAAGGTCCGGGCGCTCTCCGGTGACAGCTATCAGCTCAACCAAGGCTTGCCCGCCAAGGCGGTTCGCGCCCATGTCGAGTCGATCCGGCAGGACGCCAGCTGGGCTAAGGCCGCTTCAAGCGATTTTCCTGAAGCTGAACGCGTGAAGCTCATGCGCGAGCGCTTCCAATGGCCTTCGGTCGATGGCGGCGACGACGAAGACTACGCTGGCGAGAGTCCCGACGCTCTGGTCGGAAAGCTTGCCGAGCTCGCCCTCGCGCGCCATGAGCAACATATTGGCAAAATCCACGCGTCGTGGTCGCGGGCGATTGGACTAAGCTCCCGCCGGCTCTCGCGGCGCACCCGCTATGCTCCCAACGACCGGCTCTTGAAGTCAATCGTGGTGACCATCGTCAAAGGCCACGTGCAGTTCGACGAGTTCCTAGCTGAGGCTAAGCGGCGCTATGGCCTGGTGCTCGGCGACGCGGAAGGCGCTCGCTTGGTCGATGCGAAATTGGTCGACCAAGAGGAGCTCAGCGAAAACCGGGACAACCTCGAAGCCCGGCTGGTTGGATTGGGCCTGGTCCGCAGGCTTTCCGATTCCTGCTCGTTTGTCGAAAATCCGTTCGCGTTCAAGGGAGAGGCAGCATGCTGACCGACCGCATCATCGGGCGCGTCGGCGCAGACATCCTCGCCATGCGCATTTCCAATCCCGGCCAGCCGGGTGATTCCGCTGCGCTATTCAGGCTCGACAAGCTCTCGTCCAGCCAGATCGCGGCCGTGGCGCGGGCGATCCTCGCCAATCCGGACCTGCTCGCCCGCTTGGATCTCATGATCCCCGAGGCCCTGGTCGATGGTCAGGGTCTGCCGCCTGAGACCCTGATTTCCCATAACGCCGGTTACGTGCGCAACAACGCCACGACCTCCAAGGCAGCGATTCTCACTGCCAACGGCAACGAGCACAACTTAGCCGACACGCTCGGCCACGTTATGGCTATCGGCGCCAAGGAGATGCGCGCCGACCCCGAGCCGTGGGTTGAAGCCGCCCTGCACGCGGGCGGCCTCTCGCCAGTGCCGGAAGACCGCTCCGTGTTCCATGCAGCCTTGGGCGGCTTGCTCGCTTCCTCGGAGCTTTCGCTCGTCCAGCTCGGGGAGTTCTGCTCTGAGATCGTCGAGGCCATGTCCACCCGAGGGCTCGCCATCCGCGACGCCGTGGGCTTCGCTATGCCGCGCGCGGGTCTACCGCGCGACAGCGCGTTTTTCTCAAACGCCAAGACCTTTGGCTCTTTGCGAAAGCCCTGGCAGAAGGCTTTCGCCAAGCTCTTTACCCAGCGCGCGCCGCTGCTGAAAAAGCTCCGGCAGAACGGACAGCCGCTCGACCCCGATGAGCTCAATGAGCGCATTGAGGCCAACGCGGCTGAAATCGGCGAGGGGGCACGCCTAGCTCTCGACGCCTTCGCCGCCGCTCCGGCAGGAGACCAGGACGCGGCGTCCGCGCTCGCCCAGTTTGAGTGGGAAGCCGACGGCGTCTACCTGGCCTTCGATAAGCCCAAGGAGAAGCAGCTCGGGTTGGCCGATGCAACAGTCCGCTTCTTCGATCACGACTGCGATCAAGAGAATTCGCTAGACGCCGAGGGCCGCAAGCTGTTGGAGGATTTGAAGTCCCGCGAGCGCCGCTCCGACTTCACCGAGGACGACGAAGAATTCTTCGTCAAACATCGTCGTCTGCTCGAGCAAGACGCCAAGCTGTGCGCGCGTTGGGAGAAAGCCCTCTACGGCAAGCCTATTGAGTGCAACGACTTCTTTGATGGCTTCGCCCGCGTTGTGAATAGCCTTCATGCCGGCTTGCGCGACGCGGATGGCGAGCGCATCCTCCGCTTTACCGTGACCAAGGGCCGAAAAGAGTGGCGCGAGCGCTTCAACTACGACGCTGGCAGCTACTTCTCGGCGATGTACCGCGGGTTGAAGGAGCTCATGGGCTCAAAGGCCGATTGGAAGGTCGAGCGATTGGGCAACGCCAGTCTGCCCGATCCGCTCTTCGACTACGAGGCATTTTTCGCGAAGGAGAAGGAGCTTCGCAACGATAAGAAGAACAAGGTTCGGCCGAACTCCTCACTTTCGCGCGTGGCCTTGCAGATCAAGTTCGACGTGGCCTTGATCCAGGTCTCCAAGGGCAAAGAGGCCGTGCTGGCGAAGACCCAGCTACTGTGGAGCTACAAGCCAACCTCGATCGGCTTGTCGATGGTCGCGGACATGCGCCGTCTTTTGGAGAAGGGCGCGGTCGGCTGCACGGAGGTCCCGCGCCGCCTTGTGAGCAAGAAGGGCGGGGTTCAAAACGTCTCGCTGCTCGACACCGGCACCTTGGAGGCAACTTATTCCACCGACGCGGGCTCGCTGGTGCCGGCGGCCAATAAGCTACGCAGCCTACGCCACGAAATCAAGACCCGGATCAAGGAGCTCGCGGACGAAGGGCGCCTGACACCCCCACAGCGCGACGAGGTCAAGGCCTCGTGGGACAAGTTCGAGGAGGACTACGTCAAGGCGATGGAAGACTTCGTCTCGATCGGCTTGCATTGCGATGCAGTCATGCGCCAGGCCGAATCCTTTGGTGCGCTGTTGACCACCTTGATGGCTCACGCTCGCGGTGACGTGTGCCGGTCGCGCCTCGTCTCCGAGATCCTTTCAGTGGGCACGGCCCGCGTGGCGGGCGACAACCCTGCGCTGATCATCCCACCTTGGCATCCGGAGCGTATGAAGGCCCTGGCGGTTAAGTCCCGCCGCGTGGCTGGTTTCGCCACTCACTTGCTTTCGAGCGGAAGCATCCTCTACGGGGATCGCGAGATCTTCATGCGCGAGCTTTCTGACGAGATCGCCCACCCGTTCTATCCGGAGATCGCCGTCCTCAACCGGGCCGGCGCGCCGACGCTTGTCTCGGACAGCAGCACTGTCAACGGCTACAGTCTCTTCGAGTCGCCCACGCGCGGTGCCGAGGACGCCATGACCGATGTGGACCCGGCCGCAGCCGCCAAACAGGCGCGCGAGCTCTTAGAGCGCTACGTCAGTTTGCAACCCCATGAGGCCTCGAACCTAAACGTCGTGCTCTATAACGCCGACGCGGCCGAGCTACCGCTGGCGACAGTACGCGAGCTCTCCTCGATCCAGGAGGACGGCAAGCTGCAATGCAGCGTGTCAGTCCGCCACTCGGACCCAGCCAAGCTTCGCAGCGTATACGGCGAGCTAGTCAATAAAGCCGGTAACGATCTGGATCTGCCTGTGGTCAGCGAGACCAGCGACAATTTCATCTCGAAGCTGCGCATTTCGGTGACGCCGATCTCAGCCACGCCGAGCGCGAGCGCCCAGGGCTTCAAGGCCTTCGACGTTGCCTTCTTGCATGACGTGGTCGCGCGGACGGCTCAGTCCGAATGGCTGCCGGTTCCTTGGACGAATGATCGGCCCAGCCTGGAGCATGCCCCTTCACGTTGGTCCTATCGCAGCGTCTCGGGTGAAAACGAGCTGAAATCCACCACGTTCTTGGTCTGCCCCTGGCAGACTGCGTCCGGCTGGGCTTATGTGTCGGCCGTGGCGGCCGTATGCCGCCAAACCGACGTGTTGCCCGACGAGCGCTACCTGCCAGCCCGACGCATCTCGCTGCAAAGCCCCGCGCTCGCCGGAATGATCAAGGACGCGCACGACCTGGCCGAATGGGTCGCGACCTACGACGAGCTGCTAGACAAGCGCCAGCTCCAGCATAACGACATCACCGTCGTCCGCTATCGCCGAGGTTCTACCAACGGCCGCAACATGATCGTTAGCTCGACATCCGATCTGCGACTGCTAGGCGTACTTGTGCGCCGCCGCCTCGATGAGTTGAATTTGCACCTCGACGTGGCCGAGATCCAGGCCGCCGCCGACAAGGCCAAGCGCGATGCGCTCTCCGTCTCCGGTGACATCGTGCTGCGAGCGGCCAAACGCGGCATCTCCGCAGGCGAGATGATTGGTTTGGTTCTCAGCCGCCACTTGCTCGCCGAGGAGTTCAAGGCCGCGGCTGCCGGTGGGCAGGTATTGACAGCCTACTTCCTGCTCGACGACTACGCGAGCTGGCTCTCGCAGCCGGAAAGCCGCATCGCGGATATCCTCGCGCTCAACGTCGAGGAGAGCGAGGAAAGCGTTCGGGTTGTCATTTCGATCGTCGAATCGAAATACGTCGGCACCGATGGTCTGGCGAAGGCGCGTCGGGATTCCAAGGACCAGCTCCTGGCGACCCTTGGCATGTTCCGAGAAGCGCTCTTCGGCGACCCAGGCCGACTCGACCGCGACGTATGGCTGGCCCGCCTGGCCGACATGCTCATCGACGCCGACATCCCGCCGGGCATGACGGGCTTGATGGAGCGCGCGCGCTCGAAGCTTCGCGAGGGCGACGTGGAGATCTCGCTGCGCGGCTACTCGCACGTTTATGTCCACACCTCGGACGCCGGGTCGACGTCCGCATCCGACCAGGAGCTATTGGAGGAATCCAACGCGGTGAAGGCCTGGCAAGAGGTCTTCGACCGGCCCGACCTGCGAAAGCTTGCCGAGGCCTACGCCAAGGGCGTCGGCGCGCTCGATGCCCGAGCGGGGCTTGGATCCCACCAGCCCTGGGGCGGTCATGGCTTCGAGAGGCCCGCCCCCCGCGTGCCCTGGCTCGCTGCCATGGGGCAACTCGCCAGCGGCAGGGCCGATGCCTCGGTGGAGGGTACCTCCACTCCGTCGCCCGCGCATGCAGTCGCGGCAGCTCCGGCCAGCAGCCCTGAGCCTGAGCAGGCGGCACCGGCGAAAGGCCAGGCTCAAGCCGACGCCACGGCAACAACTTCGGCCTCGAGCCACGGGCCTGCGCCGGCCGCCAAACTCGGCGCGGCGCTCGCGGAGTTGATCGCCTCTAAGTTCGCGGGCGGCGTGCAGTCCGACGCTGAGCGGGAGGGGTGGGCCCAAGATGTGACCAAGAAACTTAAAGCCGCGCTCAACAGCTACGGCCTGCAGGCTGTCATCCTGGGCACGCGTTTGACCCCCAATGGCTGCTTGGTACGCCTGGCCGGCTCCGACCGGCTGCGCGTCGAAGACATCGAGAACAAACGAACCCAGCTTCTGACCACGCATGCGATCAACCTTGTCACGGTCCAGCCCAAGCCAGGCGAGATCGTGGTGACTATCGCTGGGGCCAAGCGACAGGCAGTCTCTCTCTGGGAGCTTTGGTCGCGCCGCGAGCTCAATCGCAACGTTGCCGGAATCAACACTTCCTTCCTTTTGGGCCTCCAAGAGCTCAACGGCGCGCTGCTGTATCTGAACTTTGGGGCAGAGTTCGGCGGGCTCTCCTCTCACGAGCCGCATTCCCTGGTAGCTGGCGCGACCGGCAGTGGCAAATCGGTGCTGATTCAGGCGCTGCTCTTGGACATCGCCGCGACCAACTCGAAAGATCTGGCTCAGATCATCTTGATCGATCCAAAGATGGGCGTGGACTACGCCCCCTTGGCCGACTTGCCGCACATGCGCGACGAAATCGTCACCACCAAGGAGAAGGCTGGTGAGGTTCTCGAAGCGCTAGTCCAGGAGATGGAGGGCCGCTACCGTGCTTTCGCCAAGGCTAGGACACGCGATCTGCCGACCTACAACTCCAAGGTCTCGGCCGAAGAGCGGCTGCCCATGGTATTTCTGGTTCACGACGAGTTCGCCGACTGGATGCTTGACGACGCCTACAAGGCGGCGGTGGGCGCGGCGGTGCAACGTCTCGGCGTGAAAGCACGCGCGGCTGGCATTCACCTGATCTTCGCGGCGCAGCGTCCCGACAAGGACGTCATGCCAATGCAGCTTCGCGAAAACTTGGGCAACCGCCTGATCTTAAAGGTGTCGAGCGAAGCCACATCGAAGATTGCGCTCGACCGCCCAGGAGCGGAGTTGCTGCTGGGACGCGGCCACTTGGCCGCCAAGCTGAACGGTGAGCAGGGCTTGGTTTTCGCTCAGGCGCCGTTTCTTTCCGACCAAGACATCGAAGCGGCTGTGGCCGTCATCCGGACGGATAACTCAATGCAGTAATTCAGGGAGCTCTCCGTGGCCCAACCATTCAAACACGATGCTGCTAGCCTCCACGACTTCTTCTCCCAAGGAGGACGCGGCTTTTACGTCCCCTACTATCAGCGCAACTACTCATGGGACGAAGAAAATGCGACCAAGCTCATTGGGGACATTTTCTCGAGCATCAAACGCACGCTGAGCAAGCCCAACAACAGCATCTTCTTGGGCACGGTCATACTTCACGACGAAAAGAACGTCGTCACCGGCGTCCACTCTGACACACCAAACCTGCTTACAAAGGTGGCCAACGTCGTCGATGGTCAACAGCGCATCACCTCGATCGCTATTCTCGCGTGCGCTATCGAGGAGCAGATCAATCAGATAGTACCCAAGCTTAAGGCATTGGCTGGGTCGGCCACCGAGTTCGATACGCTTGCGACCGAGTTGACCGATGAGCTTCCGAACATTCGTCGGTTTTATTCGGTCGAAATCACGAAGACCGGCGCGCAGCCCAAGCTAAAGCCGAAGATCATCAGGGCGGGCGATGTGTCCGCAAATCCTGTGTCTGACCAATGGACGCTTGGCGGAGATATCAACCACTTCTATCGCTCCAACACCTCGAGCTTCCTCTCGAAATTTATTGCTGGAATCGCGATCGATATGATCCCAACCGATGAGCGGTTGGGCTCAGTACTGGAGGTTTTTCGAGAAAAGATCAGCGAGGAAATCACGGGGGCGGATGCTGGGCTTGCGACTGGGCTGCTATCGGCAAATGGCCTAACCGATGGCAGCTTGTCCAACTTCATGGCTTATCCGCCAAACTGGGCGAACGTCCACACCCTTCCGCCGGATGAGCAGGCTCTCTACTGCGGCGGAATGCTGCTCCTGGCTGTCTGCTCGTTCTTGAAGAACTCATGCCATCTGGTTGTGATCGAGTGTCTCGACCTTGGGTTAGCCTTTGACATGTTCCAGTCGTTGAATGCGACTGGCACGCCGCTGACTGCGTTTGAAGTGTTTAAGCCGCAGATCGTCAAAGCCTGGGGTGCGGGCTACTCCACCGCGATCAAGCCGCAGGTCGATCGCATCGAGAAGGTATTTGAGACTGAGAGCAACTCGTCGGACAAAGAGGAGCTCACTGATAAGGTGATCGTGTCCTCTGCCCTGGTCTTCAATGGCATGGAGCGAAGCAGACGATTCAGCGAAGAGCGCGACTGGCTGACCGACACGCTCGATGACTCTCTTTCGGCTGGCGTGCCAACACAGACGTCGATCGATTTCGTAACCTCCATCGCGGACCAGGCAGACTACTTTCTGACGTTTATCAAGCCGCGGAGGTCTCCTAAGAACTCGGCCACATTCGGCCTTTGCAACCACTTGCTGACCATGGGACTGACGCCACAGCAGGCTGATAGCGCCGCGCTGTGTGTGTTTTATCTCAAGGACGCCGGGCATCAATTTGCTCACGCGGTTCTAAGCGTCTTCTATTCCAAGCTGCTACGCGCGCAGTCCAACGCGGCTGCCAAGATGGCCGCAGCGACTGAGTTTGTGGCGGTGTGCGAGGCAACGGCTGCCTTCTTCACGCTCTATATGGGAGCACAGCAGGGCCGCTTCCCTGACTCGGACTATCGAGCCTTGTTCCAGTCGACTGCTGGAAATATCTCTTTCGCCAATGGTGCTGCGAATCAAACTGCTGTATTTGTTAAGGCGGCATTCAGGCAAGCGTTGGAAAACCAGAAGATCTACGACTCGGCGAATCCAGTCGCTGCGCGTCAGATTTGGGTGGACTTAGCCAAAGAGAACGCCTGGTATTCCCGAAAGGCGGTTTGCCGCTTTGCGCTGCTGGTTTCGGCGCATGACGCCGCGCCGGACCTCACAGCTGGCAACGAGGGGCTTTTCACCAATGGGATGCCCAACTGCTCCGACTTGTTAAATTGCCGCATATGGCACATGAGCAGCTACGAGGTGATCGAACACGTTGCTACTCGTGAGCAACCTTCATCTATTAAGTTCGCTGCGCATTTCGACGCCACGATCTACCCAGGGAACTACTCGATCGTCGACAAACTGGGCAACCTGACCTTGCTCTCGGGTGCGGTGAACTCATCGATCTATTCCGAATGGCCCGACAAGGTCTTCTACTACTGGAACCTCACCACGCCAGGATCTACGGCAGTAGGACCAACGGGAGCGGCTCTCGCCGCTTCCCTCGGGATTGGCAGCGTTCCTCCTGCCCTATCTGCGCTAGTCGCTGCCTCGAGCTACCTCTCACACTTAGCTCCGCTTGCGTTGAGAGGACAGCAGGGTCTTAACTGGGACGCAGCCTTCATCGCGAGGCGCTCAGAGCACTTGTGCCAACGTGTCTTCGACAAACTCGACACCTGGCTGCGATAGCTCTCCTCGCGAGCATGCGCTTGGCTGGGCATTGATCGTCAGAGCCCATCCGGTCCTCCGCCCGCCATGAATTTACTTGTGACAAACGGCGCAGGATCCGTTGCCTTCATCCACGCCGTAGACATCGTCGATATCTTCTGGGCACGTCTTCACAGGCCGCAGCGGGTTGATGGGGATGGCCTTGCGCATGCGAGAGCGGCGGATCTCGTATTCCGCCTCGATCTCCGCCACGCGCTCCGGCCGCTCCATATCCCCGAGCGACTCGCCCTTTGACCAGGTGAAGGGCGAGCCATGCTCCAAGGCATTCTTCTCAAGGGCCTTAGCGGCCTCGAAGGCCTCAGGATGCCTCTCCCTGAGGCGCACCCACTCGATCTTCTGTTGAAAGAAGCAGAAGGTGCAGCCGCTGCGCGAGCGCCACTCGTAATACTTGGGATAACCGACCCCGGAGTTCTCTAAGATGTCGATCACGCCCGCCTTGTCGATGCCTGCCTCGCGGAAGGGCAGCTTGACCAAAAGGTTGTCTGCCTTGGCAGCGTAGCCTTCGCGGTAGTCCTCATCGGCGCGGATCGCGACATATGAAGTTACCTTGTGACCCGCGGCTAACATGGGCCTCACCCATTCTTCAAAGGGGGCTAGCTTCAATTTGCGCGTACACCAGCGCGAGTTGGGGTTAGGCAGGAAGTGGTTGTATTGGCGCAGCCAGAAAGTGAAGTTGCGCTTAGGGTTCAGACGAGCGATCGGTTTGCCAAGGAAACCCTCCAGCTTGCCCAAAAACTCTTGGACCTCAGGAAGCTCTTCACCGGTATCGGTGAAGAAGTAGTCGATATCGAGCTCTGGGTGGCGGTCGCGCATGTAGACGGCCAAAGCGGCGCTGTCCTTGCCTCCGGAGATCCCCATAACATGACGCTCAGCCATTGGCCGCCTCCTTTTCGATGGACACCAGCTTCATACCTGCCTTGGCCAGGATCGCCAGCAAAACCTCCGTCCCCAAGCCTTGGCCCTCCAACATCGAGGCGACCTCGTCTGCCTTGGCCTCCACCGTCTGCCGGTGGCGATCGGATATCGCGAACGAGCGCGAAATCGTCTTAGTGTCCGAACCGGCGCCGATGACCACGGCTATCGCTTCACTGTGCGCTGTGCGGCCTTGCACGGTCACGAAGGCCTCGGCTTCGCGGAAGCGCCGAGCAAACTTGGCTAGCTCCAAGGTCGCCGCGTCGATATGGCGGTCAACCCAATCGCGAGTCGGCTTTTCTGCTGCCAAACTCAGTATGCCTTCAAGCGAGGCTCGGCTTCCGTCGAAGTTGGCCAGGCGCGTCGCGAACGCGTCTAGGCGAAGGTCACCCGATACGCCGGAGACGGAGCTAGCCCGCTCACGCAAGGCTTCAAAATCCTCGCGGCTCGCGTCGAGCGCATCGAACATTTTAGCTTCGACCTCGCCGAGCATCTTGTCGTAGGCGCCGGCTAGTTCCTGCAGCGGTGCGCGCAGGGCCTTCACATAATCTTTACCATCAGCGGCATTCAGCAGCGAAGCGAGGTCGACGAACAGGACTTTGTGCGGGTCACTGGCCTTTAAGAGCATGTCGCGCATATCTTTGGCTGTCTGACCGAGCCGAGAAGTCCTTCGGGCCCACTCCGGCAGATTGAAGACCATGGCCACTAGACCGCGCGCGGCTTCGAGCGGGTCCGCAGCCCCAGCGTTTTCGCCAATCTCAGCCAAGAGTGAGGAGATACCTTCGAGGATATGGTTCTTGTCCTCGTCGATCGCCACCCAGCGCAGCGAGAAGCGATCGGGGACTTGCAGGCACTCGTCGATGTCGAAGTCAGTTAGCCGGGGCACGAACATCCCGTCCTTGTAGACGGCGATATTGGCCTTGTGTGCGAGCAAAAATGCCGTAAGGACCACCGGCTGGATGCCCAGCTTCATACCGAAGGGCGGTGCACTCCACAGCTCGTAGATCTCATGCGCACCCACGCGGGCATTGGTATCCGAGAAGAGCGCGCGCGTCGCATCCCACAGCGGCGCGAAGCCTTCGGCGAACCCATCGCCAGGCGGCATGCACCGCCAGGCTCCGGTAGCGTCTTGACGGTGCAGGTCCGTGCTTCGCAACAGCGTCTCGTAGAGCCCGCGCTCAGCGGGGAAGCCCTCGAAGCCAAGGGCCTCTTGACCTTCGGCATTGATCATCGCGTGCAGCAGGTCACGGCGCGCCTTCACGCTGTTGCTCGACACGCTGTCGCGGTTGACCAGCTCGCTCCACACCGGTGGCGAATGGCTGAACAGCTCTTCGGCGAGGACGGATGCCACAGGTGACAATTTCGAGCCAGGCTCGATGACTTGATCGGTTCCGTCGTGCCACTTCGCTAACGACACGGCGGCCTGCAACTGGTCCTCCAGATCGGCGCGTGTGGCAGCGAGGCGCGCGTAGACTTCGCGGCGCGCCACGGCGTCGCCCGAGAGCTCGTGGCGATCCTTGACTTGCTCCAAGGCTACCAGCTCCGCGGAGAGCTCAGCGATGCGGGCGTGGTTAGAGGGGATGCCCACCATCACCGGCCAGGGACGGAGCTTTGAACAGGCCTGCGCGCGGATGCGCGCCGCCCTCAGGCTCATGCTCTTGCCCGGAAGCGCGAGGATGAACGTGCCGAACTCACCCTTCTTGGGCTGGAAATTCTCGGCGATCTTCTCGGCCTGCTCGATGCTGCATAGCGAGAGCTCCATCCAGCGCATGGAGCCTGTCTCGTGATAGTGCCGCTTGGCCACCACGGGATGCAGGCCCATGAGCTGGGCCAGCCGCGCGTAGTCGATACCAGGCGAGGCGGCCAGGGCTTGGGCGATGGCTGCGTCGATGTCGAAGTCGCTGCCCTCGAACACTGACCAAGCGCCGGTGTAGCTCTTGAATAGCGCGACCTTAAGCGATGAGAGCTTTTGCAGCGCGGCAGCGAGCTCCTCGGGCGTCTTGTCGTAGAACAGAGCGGCTACGACCGCCGCGTCAGCCGCCAGGCCAGATCCGTTGCGGAACAAGTCGATGACCGCGATGTTCTTGATTAGCGATACGAGCAAGGCGTCGCCCGTCTTGGCTTCGGCCCGCTCCACCGCTTCGACGGCCTGCGACCAGCGATGCCCATCAGGCGAGGCGAGGATCGCGGGTTCCAAGTTCGAGCGCAGGTATTCCCAATAGTCACTCGGGCGATACCAGCTCGCCTCATTCACGAGCGTGGAGTTCAAGTAGGACCGGAAGCCATGCGGCTCGACCGACGACAAGAAGCCGAAGGTGCTGCGCTCGTTTTGGCCGAATTGCCGTTTGGAGATCGGTCCCAGCAACGCGGCCATTGCCGGATGCAGGGGCCAGCAGGCTTCCAAAGCTTTGGCAAAGTTCTGCCCGACGGCAGGCCTGCGCGAACGGATCGCCTCGGCAATGGCCTTAGACGCGTCCAGCATCCAAGGTGGGCGCTCTTTGGTCTCGATGGCGCGGCCGATTAGTTCGACGACCTCATCGCTTGCGGCTACGAAGGGCAAGTCGACATAGCGTCCTTGGACCTTGGCCCAGTCGTCGCGGGTGTCGATGCCCAATCGGGCCGAATACTGCGCAAAGGATTGGTGCAGCACGCCGACGACGACGAGGCGGCCCTCTGAGCGCGCAGCAGCTTCGGCGAGCTCTTGGAAGAAGTAAACATCGTCCCCTGAGCCCAGGGCAGAAGCCTCCAAAAACTTGCCCATTTCGTCGATGATGACCAAAACGCCGTCGCGGGGGCGGCTCTTGGCTTCGTCAAGTAAAGCGGCAATGAGAGTCTGCGCGTTGGGCTTGCTTCGGCCATCGACCGCCTTGCCCTGTGCGCGGCGCAGCGCGGCGTAGAGCTCAGCCACGACGCTACCCCGTCGGCCCACTGCCGGGACGATCAACCACCCGCTTTTGACAGGGAACGCTTCGTCAAAGGTGGCGCTGGAGTCTAAGCGGAGCGCTTGACGGGCCTTCGCTCGAAGGCTCTTGTCTGGATGCAGCGCGCTCGCCAAAGCGACAGCAAGCGAACTCTTGCCGCCGCCAAAAGGTCCAGTCCAAGTGAAGCAGCGTTGATTGGTGCCCGTGAGCTGCTTGCACATGCCAGCGACCACGGCGGTCGCGGTCGCGTGGCAGATGTAGCCGGAAAGCGCATCCGCGCGGCCGATGTCGGCGTCCACGCGGATGGAGCGCTGGTATTGGCGCGAAATCTGAACGATGTCCGACAGAGCCATTAGCTTGTTGTCAGTCATAGGCGCGCCTGATCATGTTTTTGATGTCTTCCTTGGAAAGGTCCTTGCGGTGGACCTGCCGAAGGCCGGCGGAGTCGGTCCATTCGAGTTTGCGCCCGGTGAAGTCAGACAGAGCGATCAGCCTTTGGGCGATAGACTCCTCGTCGAGCTTGAAGACCCTGCCGGGAGATCCCTCAGCGTACGCCACGCTCTCGAATGCCAACGAGCTTTGGCCTTCGGCCTCCCGGTTCCAGAAGTCCACTAGGGCATAGGCGAATACGCCGTCATGAAGCGAAGCCTTGGGGCCGCGGCGGAAGGCGTATTGACCCTTGTGGACCTCTTGCAGCAGTCCCAACTCGCCCAGGAGCGGTTCAGCAAAATCTTCGGGGGAGCCACCCGCGGCGCGCGGCGCGTAACTGCGAAGGCACGTCTCCAAGTCGCGCGAGATCGTGGAAACCGACAGCCGATGCTTCGGGTCGAGCTCGCGGGCGTAGCGTGCCAAAGGTTCTTCTAGCTCTTGGCGGGTGAAGGTCGGGGCCGTCACATGATTAAACAACCAATACCAAGTCGTGGAACGTAAGCAGCGGCCTGCGAGTTGCCAGTGAGAGAGCCATGCCGTCGAAGGGCTTTCAGCATAGGGATCGAGCCCGCCATCACGCAGGATCTCCCGGGCTAGACCGCGAATACGGAAACTATCTCCATCCTCTTGCATTACGCCGCAAGCTAGGGCCCAATGGCGGATCGATGACACCATGTTTTTGCCTACGCCGAAATCGGCAATGGACTTCTCGTTTGCGAAAGTGGCTTTGAGAATCAACCCGCCATCGATGGCTTGGTCGAACAATTTTTTGAGCCACATCTGACGCAGGGGAAACGTCTCATGCCCCGAAAAATGAGCGGGCTTCTTTCGGCTGAGTTTTGATATCGCGTTTTTCACGGCAACAGTTTAGCTCGAACTGGTGGTAGTCGCCAGTTGGAAGAAGTGTTTGGGATTTGTATAAAAATACGGTGGTCATCTTTCCTGCGGTTGCCAATTTCTAATGCGCCCGTTTTCCCGTCGCCCAACGGGCACATCAAAAGCACACGCTGAACGCCGTATCGCAGTAACTATCTTTTGCTTACGCGAACGACTGCGATTGCAGTTTCAAAAAAACAGCTTCGCTCCAGAACCATCAGCCTCTGCATTGCTGTACGCTCTCGGCAAATATCTGATGAAGTGGAACCTTTAGTCGCTGAAAAACTGACACTTTTCTTTCGGGAAAGCGTCTTTCACCTGCAACCTCCTTCCGACGAATTCAACCGGGGATAGGCTCTAGTAGTTGGATACCTAATCTGTAGAAAGGTTCCATCCGAAGTATCTATAGGTTTAAGGATAACTTCTAAGAAATTGTTTCATATTTGATTTTCAGCAATGACCAACAGAAAAAAGCGTGTCGGAAGCACGTGGTACGTTCATAGAACTCAAATTGACGCCCTAGCAGAGCGAGAGTCTCAGCTGATTAAAGCTGCACTTGCCTTGACTCAAACCCCATTAGCGTCTGTTGATGTCTTCAAATTTCATGGTGAAAGTGCTCGTGTCTCACTGCTTCGGTACCCAGGCTTTTTTTCAGAGGCCTTTCCGATACTGCAGGACTACTGGACAGTAGACGTTGGGTTAGGCGTAATCCGCTACCGCGACCTTTCGCTTTCAAGCAATCCTCCGATTCTTCATCGTAAAGAACTCCTGCTTGCGGAAGATCACAGTCAGATTTCAGTGTTCGAAGCGGTCACAGAGCGGGCGGAAGCGATTGGATTATTCGATGAACCGCACAAGATTGGTCTAAAGCTCAGCTGGAATCGCTTGCTCGAGGCTAAAGGTTATGAGGTAGTAGCGCACGAGTTAAGGCCAATTGCGAATTCGATTGGAGAGGTTGCAGACAATAGTTCAGGAGTTGAAGCACGTTCAGCCGACATTGAGCGTCATCGCACTGCACTTCACCGTGCGTTTCTTTCTGCTCCTGTTCAAGCACTACTGCGCGCCAACCTACTCACAAATTCCGATTCCTTCTTCGACTATGGCTGCGGAAGGGGCAGCGACATAGAAGGCGTTGCGGCCTTAGGTATCAATGCTAGCGGCTGGGACCCGTACTTTCGAGCTGACGCGAAAAGGCAAGAAGCTGACGTTGTTAATCTAGGATTCGTTATTAATGTCATCGAGGATCGAGTCGAGCGTGCTGAAGCATTGCTCGGAGCATTTTCACTTTCAAAGAGAGTGCTGTGTGTGTCCGCGATGCTGCTGTCAAACATGACGAGCCTAGGTACGCCATTCAGAGACGGTTACCGTACTGAGCGTAATACCTTCCAAAAATATTTCTCTCAATCTGAACTTAGAGACTACATCGAACAAACGATAGGCGAGACTGCTCACGCAGTCGGGCCGGGTATTTTCGTTGCCTTCAAAGATCAAACAGCAGAAGAGCAATTTCTATATCAAGGGCGAAAGGTTCGGCCTCGATCAAGTCTGTCCGTAACACGCCTGCGTCCAATCGTAAGCGTAGCGCGTGAACGAGCAGCCAAACCAAACAAGGCTCAAGTTCTGTTCGATGAGAATCGTGATCTCTTCGAACGCCTTAAATCAGAGTGCCTATCGGCTGGGCGCGTTCCTCAAGACGAAGAACTTAGTCTACTTACCGAGATTCAGAGTCGAATCGGATCAACGAGACGTGCGCTACAAATATTGGTCGAGCAGGACGACTCATTCACTCCCGCTATGGAGGCAGCAGCGTCAAAGGCAAAGGATCGACTCCTTGGCTTCGGTGCAAAGTTACTCCTGTTACGAAAGCGCGTAACACAAGGATCGAGCCAATCCCTTAAGCGCGATATCCAAACACACTTTGGATCGTGGACTACTCTTGGAGAAGCTGCTAGGAGCCTATTGCAAGACCTCACTAATCTTGAAAAGCTTTACGAAAGCTGCAAGGCGGCTTCAGAAAATGGGCTTGGCTATCTAGATGAAACTGACCAGTACCACCTTGCTGTGGCCTTACTCGATGAAGTACCCCCGTTGATACGAGCCTATATCGAATGCGGTGGACTAATCGCGGGCGAGATAAGCTCCTATGACGTAGCGAAAATCCACGTCCGAACAGCGAAGCTGAGTTTCATGCGCTACGACGAATTCGAGACTACCTGCGTACCGAAACTGAAGCTGCGACTAAAGATCTCTCTGAAGCATCAAACAATGGAGACCTTTGAATACGGTGAAGGCTTTCCTCCGGAAAATCTCTATTGGAAATCCAGATTAATTGGCGAGTACTCTGCTAACTTTGAAAGGCAGACAGCTTCTGAGTCAGCGCTTGAGCAGCTAGGATTGATGCCGGACTGGACTGAGCGCCTCTCGGCGAGTGAATTCGAGTCGCGCCTGAAGGGCCTTCGTTACGAGATCGAAGGTTACGCCGTTCGACGATCAACAGCCATCCCCGAGCTCGATGAGGCGTGTGGTTTAAATTTCAGCTACCGGGATTTCTGCGAGTGCGGTGATACATGGCATCGCCTAAGAGTTGATAACGTACCAAAACTAGCTGCAACTTATAACGCCTACGCAGATCTAGCGATACATTTACTCGATCCGATCATCGACTATTTTGGAATGATCAAGTTGACTTACGGCTTCGCGTCTCAAGCGCTAACAAAGCACATCAAAGGAAGAATTGCACCGGAACTCGATCAACACGCTAGTCATGAGCTAAATCGGCTTGGCAGACCAATCTGCTCTCGGTTAGGGGCTGCGGTTGACTTTCTTGTTGAAGATGAGGACATGCTCGAAGTAGCCAGATGGGTTATGAAAAATCTTCCCTTCGATCGGCTGTATGTTTATGGGGCTGATAGACCCATTCATTTAAGTTTTTCAACACAGCCCTCTTTCAGTGCGTTCTTGATGAGAAAAAATCGCACGGGTTCCTATACCCCAGCGATATTTTCATAACGATAGGTCTTTAGATCAACAAACAGGAGGATTGGATGAACAAGAAGCAAGTGCTGCTAACGCAGCTATCTGCATCTCAGCTCCTAGCAATCCCTAAGTCAGAGTGGAGATCATTGGTTCAAGAGACGGCGGTAGAGGCCGTGAATTACAGTATCGTTCACGGAGACACCACGAAAGCGACAAGCCTTTTAGCCGTGATTTCCTCAGTCATCAGGCACCCCAATTCAAAACGATGCCTGACGAGCTACCTCGAAAAATGGGGAAACCTTCAATATGTCAGCAAAAATGATTGCTTTACGCATGTCAGAAAACTAAGAACTGACGAATGGACGGAAGCTTACAAGGCCAAAGTCTCAGAATACCCCTGGGATAGTGAAATTGAAACGTCGAGAACCCCAAAAAAAACCGTTATAGACGCTGAGCTTGAGATCCGAAAGCTCATTGATAGACTCGAAAAGATTTCTCGCGAACCAGGGGGGCAGGTAGTCAATTCAACGCTTATGCCGAGAGTCCGTGAGCTACTTTACGATTTCGGCTCATCATCCGCGGAACTTGAGAAAGGTAAGCAGGTACAAACCCTTTTTGATACCTCGACAGCCAATAGCACCTTACGAGCAGGAAAGTATGCCAAAGGGAGTTGAGAACCTTTGATCTTTTGCGAGGGATCTGGCACTTTGCTGTCTTGGCCAGTTGGGCGAGCAACTCTGTAAAGCACCCATCGCCTCGGACCAAGGTCAGCTCCTGCAACCGGCGAGGCAGACGGAAGTACAAGACCGAAGCGCCGTATCGGCTGGCCTAACGGGCCAGTGCACAGGCCACAAAGGTCTTGCCGACGCACTTTTTTGCCCTCACCCACCCGCAACCACTCTCAGCTTCCTCGCGCCAACGCTCGGTACGAAGAAAGCAAGGCTGTTTCCTCCGCCTAGCGTATAGAAAAATAAACCCTCTCGATTAGTCCGCAAGTAAGCCATTGATTTAATGGACCATTTTTTAAACACTGCTTGCGGACTTCGAAATCGCCCTCACCAGAAGGGCTTCAGAGAAACCGGGTAAACGCAGAGGATTGGGCCCCAATAGGCCAAAACCGATCAAACCCCGTGGTCCGCAGGTTTTGGCATTAACTCGCACCTTTCCGCAGGGGTTTGCAAGGCTTGCAGGAAAAGGACCCCTAACTCAGAGGAGTTAGGGGTTTGAGATTGGTGGAGCCGGCGGGAATCGAACCCGCGTCCGCAAGACTTCAATGAA
>Ga0214917_10002714_pt1 | contig 21271 bp, 17 predicted proteins | sample LL_1208_BB_MetaG_FD_177983 | JGI IMG/M metagenome (GOLD analysis project Ga0214917, IMG submission 177983) | Freshwater microbial communities from Lake Lanier, Atlanta, Georgia, United States - LL_1208_BB | ecosystem: Environmental > Aquatic > Freshwater > Lake | place: USA: Georgia | collected...
TGAATTTGGATGCAAAGCGATATCCAGCTCGCCAATTTCAATCAATGATTTCTAATGCAAAAAATGAATTGCTAGGACCACAGGATTACTTAAATGCTGCTAGCAATCCGTTTGAGCAGATAGTTGCAGATGTTTATGCGGTGTATCAACAGAGATTGATCCGCGCTAATGCTATGGATTTTGATGATTTGATTCTAAAAACCGTTGAGGTTCTTCAGCGCTATCCCGAAGCAAAGGCTCGCTTTAGATCCCGTTTCCAACATGTTCTAGTTGATGAGTATCAGGACACAAACCATGCTCAATACATCTTGGTCAAAGAGTTAGTCGGCACTGAACTTGAAGGTCAAGCACCAGCAGAGCTATGCGTGGTTGGTGATGCTGATCAGTCTATTTATGGCTTCCGCGGCGCAACTATTCGCAACATTTTGCAGTTTGAACTTGATTACCCAAATGCCCGCACAGTATTGCTGGAACAAAACTATCGCTCCACACAAAACATTCTAAACGCGGCAAACGCAGTAATTACTAAGAATGAAAGCCGTAAAGAGAAGAACTTGTGGTCAGATGCTGGTGCTGGTTCACCACTTACAGGTTATGTGGCCGAGAGCGAGCACGATGAAGCTAACTTCATCGCAGATGAGATTAGATCTTTGCAACGTGAAGGAGTTTCAACTCCAGGAGATACCGCAATTTTCTACCGTACTAACGCTCAATCTCGCGTTTTTGAAGAAGTCTTCATGCGAAATGCATTGCCATATAAAGTCGTTGGAGGCTTGCGATTCTATGAACGTCGCGAAGTAAAAGACTTACTTGCTTATCTGCGGGTGCTGGCAAACCTAGAAGATGAGATTTCACTTCGAAGAATCATTAATGTGCCAAAACGAGGCATCGGTGACACATCTTTGGATTACGTAGATGAGTTTGCTCGCAACAACGACATTTCTTTCTGGCAAGGCTTATTGCGGGTGAGTGAGAATGGAGCTGTCCCATCTCGCGCCGCACAAGCAATTAATGAATTTACATCGATGGTTAGCGCCTTAGCTGTTCTAGTTGAGGCAAAAACAAAGCCATCGGTAATCGTTGAAGCAGCACTTGAACAATCGGGGCTGCTAAAGGAGTTAGTCGATAGCACCGATCCACAGGATGAAGTTCGTGTGGAGAACTTAAAAGAACTTGTTGCAGTTTCAATGGAGTATGAAGAGCGACCATTTGAAGAACTTGGTGAAGACGAAGAGATTTCATTGGCAGGATTCTTAGAAAAAGTTTCATTAGTTGCAGATGCTGATGAGATTCCAGAAGGTGAAGATCATGGCGGAGTTGTCACAATGATGACGCTTCACACAGCTAAGGGCCTTGAGTTTCCAACTGTGTTTCTCACAGGAATGGAAGATGGAATTTTTCCTCATTCACGGACTCTTGGTGAGAAAGATGAAATTGAAGAAGAACGTCGACTTGCATACGTTGGATTAACTCGCGCACGCCAGCGTCTTTATATTTCGCGTGCTGAATATCGTTCAACATGGGGAGCGCCAAATTACAATCCACCATCACGTTTTCTTGATGAAATTCCAGAAGATGTAATTGAATGGCGCAATCAAGGCAAATCATCATCACCTTCACTTGTTACACGCACTCGCACTGCTACAACTCCGCCACCACGTGCCACAGGCAAAAAGAGTGTTGCGATGGAGCTGGCAGTTGGTGAGCGTGTGTCACATGACACATTCGGATTAGGCACTGTTGTGGCAGTTGCTGGGGCTGGCGACAAAGCCGAAGCCACAATTAACTTCGGCCAATACGGCGAGAAGCGTTTGTTATTGCGTTATGCACCTGTTGAGAAACTATAGGATTGCCCCGTAAATAGCCGGCCAATAGATTGTGAGCCCCAGTGGATCTCTTTGAATACCAAGCCCGAGATATTTTTGAAAAACATGGCGTACCTGTTTTAGCTGCAGCTATTGCAACAACAGCAGATGAAGCAGAAAAAGCTGCAACAACAATTGGCGGCAAGGTTGTAGTCAAGGCTCAGGTCAAAGTTGGTGGACGTGGAAAAGCAGGAGGAGTAAAGCTTGCTGAGAATCCACAGGATGCTCGCGAAAAAGCTGGTGCAATCCTTGGAATGGATATTAAAGGCCACACTGTTCGCACAGTAATGATTGCAGCAGCAGCCCCAATTGAAGCCGAGTACTACCTTTCAATTTTGTTAGATCGCTCAAACCGAACATTCCTAGTAATGGCATCTGTTTCAGGTGGAATGGACATCGAAGAGGTTGCACATACTGCACCTGAAAAACTTGCAAAGATTCCTGTATCTGCAGTTGATGGAATTTCACTTGCTAAAGCAAAAGAAATTGTTGCAGCAGCAGCATTTCCTGCAGATGTGGCAGATCAAGTAGCCAACGTATTGCTTAAGTTGTGGGATGTTTTCCAGGGTGAAGATGCAACCCTTGTTGAAGTAAATCCATTAGTGAAAACAATTGATGGAAAGATTATTGCCCTAGATGGCAAAGTAACTCTTGATGAGAACGCTGATTTCCGTCAGCCAGATCACCAATCACTTGTTGACCAAGATGCAGAAAATCCTTTAGATGCTGCTGCTAAAGAAAAGGGTCTTAACTACGTAAAGCTTGATGGGCAGGTTGGAATCATCGGTAACGGTGCCGGACTTGTTATGAGCACACTAGATGTCGTCGCATACGCCGGAGAAAAGCATGGTGGAGTTCGCCCAGCTAACTTCTTGGATATTGGTGGCGGAGCATCTGCTCAAATCATGGCCGATGGCCTCTCAATCATTCTGGGAGATGCTGACGTGAAGAGCGTTTTCGTTAACGTTTTCGGTGGCATTACATCCTGTGATGCGGTCGCAAGTGGAATTGTTCAGGCCCTTGAATTACTTGGTCCAAAGGCAACAAAGCCAATTGTGGTTCGACTAGATGGAAACAATGTTGTTGAAGGCCGAGCAATTTTGGCTAAGGCTGCGCACCCATTGGTAGAGCAGGCAGACACGATGGATGGAGCAGCAAATCGCGCTGCAGAATTGGCGGCGAAGTAATGTCAATCTTTATTAACGATGCAAGCAAAGTAATTGTTCAGGGAATGACCGGTTCTGAAGGAACTAAGCACACCCGTCGAATGTTGGCTTCGGGCACAAAAATTGTTGGCGGAGTAACACCTGGTAAGGGTGGACAGGTTGTCGATATCGATGGCCACCAACTGCCAGTCTTTAACACTGTTGCCGAGGCAATGGCTGCAACAGGTGCAAATGTTTCTGTTGTGTTTGTGCCACCTAAGTTTGCAAAGGCTGCAGTAATCGATGCAATTGATGCAACGATGCCATTAGTAGTTGTGATTACCGAGGGTATTCCAGTTCATGACTCAGCAAGCTTCTATGCATATTCGCAGACAAAGGGAACTACACAGATCATTGGACCTAACTGTCCAGGATTAATTAGTCCAGGAAAATCAAATGTTGGAATCATTCCTGCAGATATCACTGGGTCAGGTCCGATTGGACTGGTTTCTAAGTCAGGAACTCTTACATACCAAATGATGTATGAGCTTCGCGATATTGGATTTAGTACCGCTGTTGGTATCGGTGGCGATCCAGTAATTGGAACAACTCACATTGATTGCTTACGCGCATTCCAAGATGATCCAGAGACAACTGCGATTGTCATGATTGGTGAAATTGGTGGAGATGCAGAAGAGCGTGCTGCAGCATTTATCGCTGAGTACGTAACAAAGCCAGTTGTTGGTTACGTTGCTGGTTTCACTGCTCCAGAAGGCAAGACAATGGGTCACGCAGGTGCAATCGTTTCTGGTTCGTCAGGAACTGCACAAGGCAAGAAAGATGCATTGGAAGCTGCTGGCGTAAAGGTTGGCCAAACACCTAGTGAAACCGCGCGTTTGTTACGCGCAATAATGGGTCGATAACAATGATGACGCGGGTACTTGGAGCAGCATTGCCCCAAGTCCTGCGTAGCGTTGCTTGGCTTTTACTTCCAACATCATTTATCGCCCTCGTTGCTTGGGCTACAGCAGGTAGTGCAACAGGAAACACCGGAGATCCATTGCGAGCAGCAGTATGGATTTGGATTGGTGCGCACCAGATTCCTTTTTCACTATCACTACCTCCCTCTGGTCTAGATGGTTACCTTTCATACCTTCCACTTGGCGCGTTAGTTTTCCCAGTGCTAGCAATCCGCAGTGGGATAGAACGCACAATTGAGCGCTTAGATAATGATTCATCCTTAGTTGGTTCTGCTCGAGCAGTCTTTGCAGTCGGCTATACCCTTTTTGCCCTCCTTGCTTCACTGTTGTCAAAGACAGAAGCAATAAAGCCAGTTTGGTATTTTGCAATCATTTATGTTTTGCCATTTACGCTTTTAGTTGGTGCAACCGTTGGACGTAAAGTTGCATTAGGCCAAGGCTTTTTATTTGGCTCACGCATCATCGCCCTATTACTCGGTGTTTCATCGATCATTTTTGGTTTGATGTTACTTGTTAACATTTCAATGGTTAAGGATTTAACTACTGTGCTCCAGCCCGGAATCTTTGGCGGCTTACTTTTGATGCTACTCAATATTTTGTATATTCCCAACGCAATTGTTGCCACCCTTGCATACTTTTCCGGAGTTGGTTTTGCTGTTGGTTCTGGAACTTTAGTCTCCCCGTTTTCACACAGATTAAATAAGATTCCAGCAATGCCACTGCTGGGTGCTTTGCCAGAAGACAAATCAGTTATTGCGATGAGTGGTATCGCATTCATCGTTTTTGCGGGTGCTCTTCTTGCCAGCTGGACAGTTGCGCTCAATCTCAAAGTCCTTCAACAAAGCTTGGTTGTTGCAATTCTGATTGCTGCCTTTGTTGGGTATTCAGCAAGCGGTGCGTTGATTACAGATGCAATGTCAGCAGTTGGTGTTTCAACCTGGAAGTTCACACTGGCGATAGCAGCTGAGTTAACTGCAGGTGCAGCATTAGCGCTCTACTTGCCTCGATTGTTTAAACGCACATGAGAAAACCAATTCGTCGCGCGTTGGTAAGTGTCTATGACAAAGATCGGCTAATTGAGATAGGTAATGTGTTAACTGCTGCCGGAGTAGAAATCTTATCTACTGGCTCAACGGCAAAGAATTTAGCTGAAGCAGGAATTGCTGTGACTGAAGTCAGTGACTACACAGGCTTTCCGGAAATTATGGATGGACGTGTGAAGACTCTTCACCCACGTGTTCATGGCGGAATATTGGCAGATCAAAACAATCCTGAGCACTTAGCTGCGATCGCTGGGTTAGATATCAAGCCTTTTGACTTAGTAGTTATTAACTTGTATCCATTTGCCGAAACCATTGCAACGGGTGCGAACTTTGAAGAGAGTATTGAACAGATCGATATTGGTGGTCCATCAATGCTCCGTGGGGCTGCAAAAAATCATGGCTCTTTAGCGGTTATTTGCCAGACATCTCAATACGACCAGTTGTTAGAGGCAATCAAAGCTGGGGGATTTACTGAAGTAGAGCGTCGCAAATTAGCCCTTGAAGTTTTTAGAACCACAGCTAAATACGACTTAGCGATTGCAACATGGCTTGGCCAGGCAGAAGGCAAAGATTTGCCTGAGTGGTTTGGACAAATCTGGGATCGCGAAAGCTCACTTCGATATGGCGAGAACCCACATCAATTGGCTGCGATTTACTCCAGTGAAGCTGGTGGAATTGTTGGTGCGCAGCAATTGCATGGCAAGGAAATGTCCTTTAATAACTACACAGATGCAGATGCGGCATGGCGCGCAGTCCTAGATCATCGCGATCCTGCCGTTGCAATCATGAAGCATGCCAATCCATGTGGCATTGCCGTTTGTGAATTGGGTGTTGCTGTCGCTTATCAGCACGCACATGAGTGTGATCCAGTCTCTGCATTTGGCGGAGTAGTTGCTGCTAATCGAAAAGTAGATCTTGCGATGGCTGAACCACTTTCAAAGATCTTTACTGAAGTCTTAATTGCACCTGATTATGATGCCGATGCTCTTGAGCTTTTAATGAAGAAGCCTTCAATTCGAATATTAAAGTGTGATGTGACATCAATTAATCCATTTGAACTACGTCCAGTTTCTGGGGGAGTGCTCCTACAGACAACTGATTTAATTGACACAGATGGTGATGTGCCAGTTAATTGGAAGCAAGTAAGTGGAGAGTCAGTAGATGTGCAGACTATGAAGGATCTTGAGTTTGCTTGGAGAAGTGTTCGATCAGTTAGAAGTAATGCAATTTTACTTGCCAAGATGACAGCTTCAGTTGGAATTGGAATGGGACAGGTCAACCGCGTTGATTCTGCCCGTTTGGCTGTTTCACGTGCAGGAGATCGCGTTAAGGGTTCGGTTGCGGCAAGTGATGCTTTCTTCCCATTTGCAGATGGGCTGCAGATCTTGATTGATGCAGGAGTAAAAGCTGTTGTTCAACCTGGCGGAAGTGTGCGCGATGATGAGGTTATTGCCGCTGCGCAAAAGGGCGGAATTGCGATGTTCTTCACCGGAACCCGGCATTTTTCACACGCATAAATAGATAGGCTTTAACCATGAGCGCACAGATACTAGATGGCAAGGCACTTGCATCAGCCATCAAAGCAGATCTGACAACTCGCGTAGCAGCACTTAAAGCCAAGGGAATTACACCAGGACTTGGAACGGTTTTAGTCGGAAATGATCCTGGCTCTATGTCATATGTTGATGGAAAGCATCGCGATTGCAAAGAAGTTGGGATTAATTCAATTCGATTTGATCTACCAGAGAATGCAACTGAAAAAGATGTTCTAGCGGCTATTGCTGATTTGAATTCATCAAAAGAGTGCACCGGATACATCGTGCAACTGCCTTTGCCAAAGGGATTAAATACTCAAAGAGTTCTAGAAGCTATCGATCCCAGCAAAGATGCTGATGGTTTACACCCCTTTAACCTTGGTCGTCTAGTTTTAGGCTTTGATGCTCCATTGCCATGCACGCCACGTGCGATTGTGGCTTTGCTTGATCATTACAAGATTGCAACCAAGGGCGCTGAAGTAACTGTGATTGGTCGCGGGCTAACTGTTGGTCGCCCACTTGGACTACTTCTTTCACGCAAGCAAGAAAATGCCACAGTCACCTTGACTCACACAGGCACAAAAGATTTAGCTAAGCACACAAGAAGTGCTGACATCGTCGTTGCTGCAATCGGTCAGTCACATTTCTTAAAGGCTGAAATGATTAAGGAAGGTGCGGTAGTAATTGATGTTGGTATCTCACGCACTGCAGAAGGCTTAGATGGTGATGTGTGTCCTGGGGTATATGAGAAGGCCTCTTATGTTTCGCCAATGCCAGGTGGAGTTGGTCCGATGACTCGTGCAATGTTGCTAACAAATGTGGTTGATGCGTGCAGCTAAATAACCGCATACTTTCGACAATTAGTTATGTCGCCGTCCTGATCGGGGTGGTTCTTGGAGCCTCCGGCATTGTGCGAGGTGGGTCACTTTTCATCGCAGCCGGCACCTTGGGGATCGCTCTCAAATCTCGTAATTTTCGCCGCATAGAGTTTTATTTACCCGTTGTTATCGCAATAGCCCTTTTTACGCTGGCAATTGCACTTCCTCGCGGACGATAGAGTTCACCTATTCGCAAATACGCATGAATGGAGTCGCCATGGGTGGCAAAGTCACAGTAGTCGGTGCAGGTTTCTACGGTTCAACAACAGCTCTTCGTTTAGCTGAATATGATGTTTTCGACACCGTGGTTTTAACAGATATCGTCGAAGGAAAGCCAGAAGGTTTGGCTTTAGACATGAATCAATCTCGTTCAATTGAAGGTTTTGAAACAAAGATTATTGGCGCAACAACAACTGCTGAAGGTGCTGGCTATGAAGCCACAGCTAATTCAGATGTAGTTGTCATTACTGCAGGACTTCCTCGCAAACCTGGCATGAGCCGTATGGATTTGATTGGCGTTAACGCGGGAATCGTTCGCGGAGTTGCAGAAAATATTGCAAAGCATTCACCTAACGCTGTGATCATCGTGGTTTCAAACCCACTCGATGAAATGACAGCACTTGCGCAAATCGCAACAGGTTTTCCAAAGAACCGCGTGATGGGTCAAGCAGGAATGTTAGATACTGCGCGCTTTACAAACTTTGTTGCTGAAAAACTTGGCGTAAAGGTCGGAGCTGTAAAGACGCTAACTCTTGGCTCACACGGTGACACCATGGTGCCAGTGCCAAGTCGTTGCACAGTAGATGGCAAGCCACTGACTGATCTACTTTCGCAAGCAGATATTGCTGATCTTGTTGATCGCACACGCAATGGTGGCGCAGAAGTTGTTGCATTACTCAAAACTGGATCTGCTTATTACGCACCATCTGCAGCTGCAGCTCGTATGGCAAAGGCCGTTATTGAAGATTCAGGTGCGGTAATGCCTGTGTGTGCGTGGGTTGATGGAGAATACGGAATTTCTGGTGTTTATCTTGGTGTTGAAGCTGAGATTGGTCGCACCGGTATTAAAAAGGTTGTCGAGGGCACACTGACTGATACAGAAGTTGCCGCACTTAAAGAGGCAGCAGAAGCAGTTCGTGCAAAACAAGCAGATGTTCAAACACTCTAAGTAGGGGAGCAACGATGAGCAAGATCAAGGTAACGGGCACTGTCGTCGAGCTAGACGGCGATGAAATGACACGCATCATGTGGCAGTTCATCAAGGATTCTTTGATCCTGCCTTACTTAGATGTCAATCTTGAATACTACGACCTAGGTATGGAACACCGCGATGCCACTGATGATCAGGTAACTATTGATTCAGCTCGTGCGATTCAAAAGCATGGTGTCGGTATCAAGTGCGCAACGATCACTCCAGATGAAGCACGCGTTGAAGAGTTTGGTTTGAAGAAGATGTGGAAGTCTCCTAACGGAACAATCCGCAATATTCTTGGTGGAGTAATCTTCCGCGAGCCAATCATCATCAGCAATGTTCCTCGTTTGGTTCCACACTGGACGAAGCCAATTGTTATCGGCCGTCACGCATTTGGTGATCAGTACCGTGCAACAGATTTCAAGGTTCCAGGTCCAGGAAAGCTAACAATCTCATTTGTTCCAGAAGATGGTTCAGCACCAATCAACACTGAAGTTTTCAACTTTGAATCCTCAGGTGTAGCAATGGCGATGTATAACGTTGATGATTCAATTCGCGACTTTGCACGTGCATCCCTTAACTACGGACTACTTCGCAAGTTCCCTGTTTATCTTTCAACCAAGAACACAATTCTTAAAGCATACGATGGTCGCTTCAAGGACATCTTTGAAGAGATCTATCAGGCTGAGTTCAAGACTCAGTTCGATGCTGCCGGTATTTGGTATGAGCACCGCTTGATCGATGACATGGTTGCTATGTCCCTTCGCATGGAGGGTGGATATGTCTGGGCATGTAAGAACTATGACGGCGATGTTCAGTCTGACACCGTTGCTCAGGGTTACGGATCACTTGGTTTGATGACTTCAGTCTTGATGACACCAGATGGAAAGATCTGTGAGTCAGAGGCTGCGCACGGAACAGTTACACGTCACTACCGTGACCACCAAGCAGGCAAGGCAACGTCAACAAATCCAATCGCTTCTATCTTTGCGTGGACTCAAGGCCTTGCACACCGTGCAAAACTTGATGACAACGCAGAGCTTGCCAAGTTCTGTGCAACTCTAGAGCGTGTGTGTATTGAGACAGTTGAGCAAGGAAAGATGACTAAGGACTTGTCACTTCTGATCTCAACGACTGCTCCATACCAAACAACACAGGAGTTCTTGAATTCAATTGATGAGAACCTAAAGAAGGCTATGGCTTAATCCTTCTTGTTTTAAAGAATAAGAAAAGCCCCGCTGTTTCCAGCGGGGCTTTTCTTATGAAAGAAATGAATTAAACACGCTCACCTGTCGTTGAGTTGAACAAGTGAACAGATCCCTTAACAGCTTCGACAGTAATTGTGTCGCCTGGCTTTGGAGGATTCTTTGGATCCCAGCGAACAATTACTTGTGCGCCTTCATCAGTTGCATTCGCAAACTTCACTGTTGAATCAGCTGGCTTTCCGTAAACAAAAGCATCTGAACCAAGTTCTTCAACAACTTCAACTAGAACGTGGAAGCCCTTTGATGATGGTGTGAAGCCTTCTGGGCGAACACCAACAGTTACTGATGATCCTGCAGATGCTGGAACATCAATTGCTAGATCTCCAAGCATTGCCTTACCACCGCTAACAGGAGCGATAAGAAGGTTCATGGCAGGAGAACCAATGAAGCCTGCAACGAAAGCATTTGCTGGGTTGTCATAAAGATTACGAGGTGTATCAACTTGCTGAAGCAAGCCATCCTTCAATACTGCAACGCGATCGCCCATAGTCATAGCTTCAACTTGGTCGTGTGTTACATAAACAGTTGTGATTCCTAGACGACGCTGCAATGCAGCGATCTGTGTACGAGTTGCTACACGCAACTTCGCATCAAGGTTTGATAGTGGTTCATCCATAAGGAATACCTGTGGCTCGCGAACAATTGCGCGACCCATTGCAACGCGCTGACGCTGACCACCTGAAAGAGCTTTTGGCTTGCGCTCTAGGTATGGCTCAAGGTCAAGCAACTTTGCTGCTTCTAGAACACGACGATCGCGTTCTTCCTTCGGAGTTCCTGCTATCTTTAATGCAAATCCCATGTTCTCTGCAACTGTCATGTGTGGATACAGCGCATATGACTGGAACACCATCGCAATGTCACGATCTTTTGGTGCAACATTTGTTACGTCGCGATCGCCAATTAAAATACGGCCGCCATCAATTTCTTCAAGGCCTGCCAACATACGAAGTGATGTTGACTTACCGCAACCTGATGGACCAACAAGAACTAAAAACTCTCCATCATTAACAGTGAGGTTTAACTTGTCGACAGCAGGTGCTGTTGTTCCTGGGTAGATACGTGATGCGCCATCAAAAACTACTGATGCCATGAGATTGCTCTCCTTCTCCGGGCAGGTACGTGCCCGACGGTCCGTGGATGAAGGTGATGGCCGGTTGGCCAACGGCGCAAGATTACGCATAAACCCTGGGTAAGGGAAGATAAAGCCACGAGCCCCGACTGAGAGATCGTATACTTCTCACATAATGGAACCTCCCTCGTTGGCCTCACTCTTCGTTGACCTAGCAACCATTGCTGGCCTGATTGTCCTGGCCTCATTCTTCGTTGCTGCTGAAATTGCTCTGATCTCTCTTCGAGATAGCCAAGTCCGCCAAATCGCAGCTCGCGGAAAACGAGGCGCTCGCGTTGCAGAACTTGCTGAACACCCCAATAGATTGCTGGCTGCTGTTCAAATTGGAGTAACTGTCAGCGGATTTCTCTCTGCAGCCTTAGGCGCAGACCAACTTGGTGATTATGTAATTCCTTGGCTTGAGTCCTTTGGAATCTCCTCTGGCTGGAGCACGACAATCTCACTCATTGGTGTCACCTTGGTGATCGCATACTTCTCATTAGTCTTTGGTGAGCTAGTACCAAAGCGCGTTGCACTCTTTAGGGCTGAAGAAATTGCGATTACAACAGCTGGAATCATTAACGTCGTTGCAAATATCTTCCGTCCAATTATTTGGTTGCTCTCAAAGTCAACGGATTTTGTGGTGCGTGCATTTGGTGTTGATCCAAAGGCACAACGCAGCCAGATGTCTGAAGAAGAGCTGCTTGATCTTGTAGTTGGCCATGCCGCCTTAACTGAAGAAGAACGTGACATCGTTGAAGAAGTTTTCAATGCCTCAGAACGCCAGGTTCATGAGGTTATGGTGCCGCGCACCGAAGTTGATTTCATGGATGCATCTTTGACTGTTGGTAAAGCTATTGAATTAGCAGTTGATAAAGCACACTCACGCTATCCAGTTGTTCGTGGATCATCGGATGAAGTAGTCGGCTTTATCCACGTGCGCGATTTGCTGGATACCTCACTTGCTAGCAAGACCACCAAGATCGTTGAGCTAGCAAGAAACATTATGTATTTGCCAGGTACAAAGGGAGTTTTGCCTGCTCTAACTGAGATGCGCATACAAGGCCAACACCTTGCAATTGTTTTGGATGAGTACGGTGGCACAGATGGAATCGTTACCTTAGAAGACTTGGTAGAGGTGCTCATCGGTGATATTCGTGATGAATATGACGATCATGAGAATGAAATTTCACATGAAGAGCGCACAGGAGATTTCGAAGTAGATGGCCTTATTTCTATCGAAGATTTGATAGAGCAGACAAAACTAGATATCCCTGAAGGTCCATATGAGACAGCAAGTGGATTTGTAATGCACTTTTTAGGTCGAATCCCACGTGAGCATGATGTTGTTAACGTCAATGGCATCCGAATCACCGTGCTGACCATGGAAGGCAAACGCGCAGGGCAGTTATTGATCTCTCGATCTGCATAGGTGTGAAAGAATTACAGCTATGACGCAGAAGCGAGTTCTATCAGGCATTCAGCCAACGAGTGACTCCTTCCACCTGGGCAATTACTTAGGCGCATTGAAGCAATGGGTTGAACTCCAAGAAGGCAATGATGCTTTTTACTGCATCGTTGATCTACATGCATTAACAGGAGAAATTGAGCCGGCGCTATTTAGAAAGCGCACCTTGGTATCTGCGGCACAATTGATTGCCCTTGGTATCTCACCTGAAAAATCAACTTTGTTTGTGCAGTCCCATGTTGCAGAGCACAATCAATTGGGATGGATCATGGAGTGCCTTGCAGGTTTCGGTGAGGCCAGCCGTATGACCCAGTTCAAAGATAAATCTGCAAAAGGCGGAGCAGACACAGCTCGCGTTGGACTCTTTACTTATCCGATGTTGCAAGCAGCAGACATTCTTTTGTATCAAGCACATTATGTTCCAGTCGGTGAAGATCAACGTCAGCACATTGAATTAACTCGTGACTTAGCTACTCGCTTCAACGCACGATTTGGCGAAACCTTTAGAGTGCCAGAGGGCCATATTTTAAAGGCCGGTGCCAAGATTTATGATCTGCAAGAGCCAACTTCAAAGATGAGTAAGTCATCTGGCTCTGCCGCAGGCGTTCTAGAACTGATGGACACACCTGAGGCCAATACAAAAAAGATTAAGAGTGCAGCAACTGATGCTGGCCGCGAAGTGAAATTTGACGAGAAAGAAAAGCCTGGCATTAGTAATTTGCTGACAATTCATTCCTCACTTTCAGGAACTTCAATTGCAGATCTTGAAAAACAGTTTGATGGCAAGGGTTATGGCGACTTTAAGGGCGAAGTTGCTGAAGTAGTTGTTGAGTACTTCCGACCTATCCGAGCAAAGGCACTAGAGCTTTTAGAGGATGAAAAGCACCTCATTGATCTTTTGCACGAAGGTGCAGACAAAGCACGCGTAGTGGCCTCAGCAACCCTTCAGGACACCTATAAAAACCTGGGTTTAGTGAAGTAATAAAGCCAGCATCTCAACCCCTAGTTGAGAGTTTTCCAAAACGTTACACCCCTGATACCAAAATCAAGCCTGGCTTGTTGAGTTTAATCGGGCCTCGGTAATAGGCTCCCAATCACACAAAGCTTCAATATGTGCCCTTAAAAGCAGGTATTGAAGATCCCCTTGAATCCTTGGAGGAAAATTGAAGAAAGTATTTCGTCTTGTAGCAGTTGTTGCTGCAACTGTTATGGCAGCGACAGCATTTGTTGCTCCTGCAGCTACAGCCGCAACAAAGGTAAAAGTAGGCCTTGCTTATGACATCGGTGGACGTGGCGATAAGTCATTCAACGATTCAGCAGCAGCAGGTCTTGATCTTGCAAAGAAGAACCTAAAGGTTACGGCTCGTGAAGTAACTGTTACACAGGGTTCAGATTCAGAGCGCGAAGACAAGCTTCGCTTGTTAGCAAAGGCTGGATTCAATCCAATCATTGCTGTTGGTTTCCTCTACGCAGGACCAATCAAGAAGGTTGCATCTGATTACCCAAACACACAGTTCGCAATCATCGATGATGCTTCAGTAGATCTACTGAACGTTGCTGGTCTTGTATTCGCTGAAGAGCAGGGTTCATACCTAGCTGGCGTTGCAGCAGCACTTGCATCAAAGTCAGGAAAGATCGGTTACATCGGTGGAGTACGTATTCCTCTACTACAGAAGTTTGAAGCTGGATTCGTTGCTGGTGTTAAGGCAACAAAGAAGTCAGCAACTGTTGACGTCAAGTACGTCACAGAGCCACCTGATTTCGGTGGTTTCAATGACCCAGCTAAGGCAAAGGTTATTGCAAAGGGAATGATCGATAAGGGTATCGATGTTATCTACTCAGCAGCAGGTGGATCAGGTGCGGGTAACTTCGCAGCTGCAACAGAGGCTGCAAATGCTGGCAAGAAGGTTTGGACTATCGGAGTTGACTCTGATCAGTACCTAACCGCTTCAGCTGCAGAGAAGAAGAACATGCTCACATCAATGATCAAGCGCGTTGACCGTGCTGTTTACGATGTTATTGCAACAGCTGTTGCAGGTTCATCTGTAAACGATGTTCTAGATGAGTCCGGTATCTACGGTCGTCAGTACAACCTCTCACTTGATGGTGTTGGCGTTTCTTACTCAGGTGGATACATCAACAAGTACAAGGCACAGATCGATAAGGCTGCTGCTGCAATCAAGTCAGGCAAGATCAAGGTTCCAACAAAGCCATAATCTGGCTTAAGTAAGTGGCGTTTGGCCCAGCAATGGAGTTTAATCTCCTTGTTGGGCCAAATGTTTTTCCCAGAATAAATTGAATCAAAGGAGAGTTTAAGTGTCTGTAGCAGTAGAACTGCGACACATTACTAAGCGCTTTCCAGGCGTAGTAGCCAATAAAGATGTTTCGCTGAAAGTTGAAACAGGCACAGTCCATGCTCTCGTCGGAGAAAACGGTGCTGGCAAGTCAACTGTTATGAAGATCCTTTATGGAATGCAGCGCCCTGACTCTGGTGAAATTTTGGTCAATGGCCAAGCTGTTAACTTTAAAACTCCCAATGATGCAATTGATGCGGGCATCGGCATGGTCCATCAGCACTTTATGTTGGCAGATAACTTCACAGTGCTAGAAAATATTATTTTAGGTTCTGAACCACAACATGGTGGCACTATAGATTTTGCAAGTGCCCGGAAAAAAGTTGTTGAAATGGCCCAGCAGTACGGACTAGATATTGATCCAGATGTTCTTGTTGAAGAGCTAGGTGTTGGACAGCGCCAAAGAGTTGAGATTCTTAAGGTCTTATTCCGCGGTGCTCGAATTTTGATTTTCGATGAACCAACCGCTGTGCTAGTTCCGCAAGAAGTAGATGATCTCTTCCAGGCACTTGAAGGCTTACGCGATCAAGGAATGGCGCTAATTTTTATTTCACACAAGCTTGATGAAGTATTGCGCGTGGCTGATGAAGTAACCGTTGTGCGCCAAGGCTCTACTGTGGCTGAGGTTAAATCAAAAGATGTCACGGCCCGTCAATTGGCTGAATTAATGGTTGGAAGTGAACTTCCAAAGCCTTCTACATTGGGTCACACACGCCGAGAAGAAATTACCCTGTCACTAAAGGATGTCTCAGTCCCAACAACGACGGGCAGTCGTGATTTGTTAGCAAATATCTCTTTTGATCTACATGCTGGTGAAGTAATTGGCATTGCAGGTGTTGAAGGAAATGGTCAGGCTGAATTAGTTGAAGCCATCATGGGTCTGCGTGATTACACGGGTTCCATTCAATTTAATGGCTCAGGAATCGATGATTTATCTGTTGCAGATAGACACGATCTGGGAATCGGTTTAATCCCTGAAGATCGTCAACGTCAGGCGTTAATGATGAACTCACCATTATGGGAGAACAGAATTCTTGGCCATCAACGCAGTAAGCCTGTGATGCGTGGCTTTGTGATTGATAAAAAGGCAACAATTGAAAGCACTCGCACAATCATGGATGAGTTTGATGTTCGCGCACCTGGCCCAGATACTTTGGCAGCGGCACTCTCTGGTGGTAATCAGCAGAAGTTTATTGTTGGTCGCGAGATGAGTAAGGCTCCAGCACTTTTGGTTGCATCTCATCCAACGCGTGGTGTTGATGTTGGTGCACAGGGTGCTATTTGGGATGTTCTACGCAAGGCTCGTGAAAAAGGAATGGCAATCGTTTTGATTTCAGCCGACCTTGAAGAGTTAATTGGAATGTCTGATCGACTACTTGTCATGTTGCGTGGTGCAATTACTGCAGAACTTGATCCAGCAAAGACGACTCCAGAGCAGCTAGGTTCTGCCATGACAGGTGCAGCATGAGTAACTTGCTAACTAGAAAGCTGTCTCTCAGCAAGGTTGGCTTAGCAGTTGCCGCACCTTTGGCTGCAGCGATTTTCTCTATAGTAGTTTCAAGCATTGCCGTCATTGTCAGCAATAAATCCCCTCTTGAAGCCTTTAGAACTATGTGGGAGTACGGCACAGAAATAGGATCTTTGATGGAGATCGTTAATACTGCTACCCCGTACTACATCGCAGCAATTGCTATTGCAGTAACTTTTAGAGCAGGTCTTTTTAACATCGGCGTTGAAGGTCAATTACGCCTAGGTGCGCTCTTTAGTTGCTACATCGGTGCAATGTTTGTGCTTCCACCCGTTCTACATGTTGCAGCAGTATTTATTGTTGCCATGACATTCGGTGGATTGTGGGCTGCAATCGCTGCATACTTAAAGGTTAAGCGAGGCGTGAATGAAGTTATTTCAACAATCATGCTTAATGCTCTTGCAGGCGGCATGTCTGCTTACTTGTTATCAAAGCACTTTGCAGTAATTGAAGAGGGCTCAAATAACCTTCAGACTAAGCAGCTTCCAGCATCGGCTCAAGTACCTGATTTGATGCCACTATTGCGCAAGCTAGGTGTTGAAGATCAGCCTGGCGGCGGCGTATACGGAATGTTTTTCGTGGCTGTTGCTCTCGGATTTATCTTCTGGTTTGTCGTTAATCGCACCCGTTTTGGATTCGAACTTCGTGCATCTGGACTAAATCCAATTGCAGCAAGAGTAAGCGGTGTGAATTCAAAGAAGATGACATTTATCGCTCTCGTTATTTCCGGAGCTATTGCAGGACTTTCAGGTTTACCTGAAGTTCTGGGACAGACGCACTCGTACAACTTAGGGTTCCGTGCAGGAATTGGATTCTCGGCAATCGCAGTTGCACTCTTGGGTCGTAACTCTGCTGGAGGAATGGCTGTTAGCGCACTTTTGTTTGGATTCTTAGAAGTAAGTTCACGTTCCTTGGAACTCATTGATATTGCGCCAGAAACCTACGTGATTATGCAGGGATCAATTCTTTTGAGTTCTGTTGTTGCTTATGAAGTTGTGAGACGCTTTAAATTAACTTTGCAAAGCAATGAATTAGCTAAGGTGGTGCAGGGATGAAAGCCATGAAACTCCTGCGTTATGCAACCATGCTTGTTTTTGTCTTGGCTTCAATTCGCATCATTACAGGTGCTTCTGACCTGACAAGTACTGGAACAGCATCTGCTGCACTGCTCTTGTCCGTTCCAATTGTTCTTGCGGCGCTAGGTGGTCTGTTCTCAGAGCGTGCAGGTGTTGTGAACATCGGCCTTGAAGGCATGATGATCATGGGTGCGTGGGCAGGCGGATACATCGGTTCACAACACGGACCATGGGCAGGCTTACTTGCAGCGGTTGTATTTGGTTCTTTAGGTGCATTAGTGCATGCAATCGCAACTGTGACATTTGGTGTTGACCATGTGGTCTCAGGTGTTGCGATCAACATTATCGCTGCAGGACTTGTGCGATATTTATCTACGCTTTTGTATAAGGCTGGATCATGGCCGGGACCATCACAATCTCCAGGAATTGAAACTATTCCGCTCAATGGTTTACCAGTTCTATCAGGGGGCCAATACTTTGGTTGGAAGAGCCCAGATCTATTGGGTTCGATTGCTAACCTCAACTGGTTCTTTATCTCTGATTTCGCCTCAATTCTTCGTGGTTTAACCGGGGATGTTTCATATGTAACTATTGTTGCAATCTCATTTGTACCGTTGGCTTACTTCATCTTGTGGCGCACCGCTTTTGGTTTGCGACTACGTAGTGCTGGCGAAGCTCCAACAGCTGCAGAATCACTTGGTGTTAACGTCTATGCGATGAAGTATGCAGGAGTGCTAATTTCAGGTGGTTTAGCTGGATTAGGTGGTGGCTTCTTGGCCATTGTTGCCGCAAGTAATTACCAAGAAAATCAGGTTGCTGGCCGTGGATACATTGGCCTTGCAGCACTTCTCTTTGGTAATTACCGTCCAGGTGGATTGTTAGCAGGTGCGGGATTGTTTGGTTTTGCTGATGCTCTTCAACTTCGTGACTCAACTGCAATCCACGCGCTTCTTCTGTTTATCGTAGTGATTCTTGCATTTGTGGCTTTCAGAAAATTCAGAGCAGCAAAGCATGTAAGTGCAGCATTAAGTCTTGCATCGGCCGGATTCACATTGTGGTTCTTCTTTGCAGTTGACGAACTTCCAGGTCAGCTCGTAACAATGACTCCATATATTGCAACGATTTTGGTAATGGCACTTGCATCACAAAGATTGCGAATGCCGGCTGCTGATGGATTGCCATACCGCCGTGGTGGTTTGCGATGACTCAGATTAATTGGGATCAGATCCACCAGGAAGCTATTGGAGCAATGAAGAATGCATATGCTCCATATTCAAAGTTTCCAGTCGGCGTTGCAGCACTCGTCAGTGATGGTCGAATTGCAACCGGTTGTAATGTTGAGAACGCAAGTTATGGCGTTGGGCTATGTGCTGAGTGTGGGTTAGTTTCTAATCTGATCTCTACGGGTGGCGGGCGATTAATCGCCGTTGTCTGCGTTGATGGACAAGGAAATTACTTGGCTCCATGTGGACGTTGCCGCCAATTGTTATTTGAGCATGGTGGCCCTGAAGCATTGCTCATGACAGATGATGGACCACAGAAAATGTCTGCGATGTTGCCTTGGGCATTTGGCCCAGATGATCTCGACCGCAACGAGCGCTAAGTGATTGAAGCCTTCTCAGCCGCTGAAATCATTGCGGCAAAGCGAGATCACCATTCATTAACTGATCCTCAAATCGACTGGGTAATCGACGCCTACACACGAGGCGCAGTTGCTGATGAACAAATGTCCGCACTGCTCATGGCTATCTTGCTTAACGGAATGGAAAATCGTGAGATTTCACGGTGGACCGATGCCATGATCAACAGCGGTGAACGGATGAATTGGTCAGCACTCTCTCGTCCAACAGTTGATAAGCATTCAACTGGCGGAGTTGGCGACAAGATTACATTGCCACTTGCACCTTTAGTTGCTGCATGTGGCGCAGCAGTTCCACAACTATCTGGTCGAGGACTAGGCCACACAGGTGGAACTTTAGATAAGTTGGAATCTATTCCAGGATGGCGTGCTTCTCTGTCCAATGAAGAAATGTTAAAAGTTTTGCAAGATTGCGGCGCTGTAATATGTGCAGCTGGTGCTGGATTGGCTCCTGCAGATAAGAAGTTGTATGCACTGCGCGATGTGACAGCAACTGTTGAAGCGATTCCACTAATTGCATCATCGATCATGAGTAAGAAAATTGCTGAGGGAACAAGTGCTCTAGTGCTAGATGTTAAAACTGGCGCTGGTGCATTTATGAGCGATCCAGAAAAAGCAAAAGAGTTAGCTCACGTAATGGTGGGACTTGGAAAGCGTGCTGGTGTTAAGACTTTAGCTTTGGTAACTGCGATGGATGTTCCCTTGGGATTAACTGCAGGTAACGCACTTGAAGTTCGGGAGTCCGTAGAAGTTCTTGCTGGTGGCGGACCAGCTGACATTGTCGAGTTAACTGTTTTGTTGGCACAAGAAATGTTAGAAATCGTTGGCATTAAGGGAGCAGATCCTGCAGCTGCACTGAAAAATGGAAAAGCAATGGATGTGTGGCGTCAAATGATTTCTGCCCAAGGCGGAGATCCTGATGCAAAGCTTCCTGTTGCAAAAGAAAATACTGTCGTAACTGCACAAAGCAGCGGAACAGTTTTGTCGATGGATGCCATGAAGGTCGGAATGGCAGCCTGGCGCTTAGGTGCTGGGCGTTCTCGCCAAGGCGAAGCTGTCCAAGCCGGGGCTGGAATTGAAATCCACGCTAAGCCAGGCGATATTGTGAGCGCTGGAGCGCCTCTATACACGCTCCACACAGACACTCCAGCCGCCTTTACCAGGGCTTTGGAGTCACTGGAGAACTCTGTGACTATTGGATCAGTACCTGCCGGCGGTATCGATCGCCTGCCGTTAATTATTGAACGTATTGTTGATTAAGGGGCCAAATAAATGTCAATGAACAGTATTCCTACAAAGGAACAGATCAAACTAGTTCCAAAGGTTTTGTTACATGATCACCTTGATGGTGGACTGCGACCACAAACAATCATTGATATTGCCCATGAGATCGGATACACCGCTCTTCCAACTCATGACGCAGCAGAGCTTGCAACATGGTTTCGCGAGAGCTGTGACTCAGGATCTCTAGTTCGCTATCTTGAAACCTTTGATCACACGATTGCAGTCATGCAACGTCGCGAAGACATCATCAGAGTTGCCCGTGAGTGCGCACTTGATCTTGCTCGTGACGGTGTTGTCTATGCAGAAGTCCGCGGCGCACCTGAATTGTTTACTGGACAAGGTCTTTCCATGGCAGATGTTGTTGAAGCAACAATTGAAGGTTATGAAATTGGTATGAAAGAGGCAGCAGCTGAGGGTCACCCAATTGTTGTGCGTTCACTGTTATGCGGAATGCGTCAGAACAAAAACTCGCAAGAAGTTGCTGAGTTAGTTGTTAAATACCGAGATAAGGGGGTTGTTGGCTTTGATATCGCTGGTCCTGAAGATGGTTTCCCGCCATCTGATCAAAAAGATACTTTTGATTATCTTCGTAAAGAAGATGCCCATTTTACTATCCATGCTGGTGAAGCGTATGGAATCCCGTCCATCTGGGAAGCCATCCAACTATGCGGAGCCGAAAGACTAGGTCACGGTGTTCGAATCATCGATGACATCGATTTTTCTGGTTCAGAACCAAAGTTGGGCCGACTCGCATCATATGTTCGCGATCGTCGTATTCCGCTAGAACTATGTCCCACTTCAAATCTGCAAACAGGTGCAGCAGCAAGTTATGCCGAACACCCGATTGGTGTCTTGGCAAAGCTTCGTTTCCGGGTAACTCTTAATACCGATAACCGTTTAATGAGCCAAAC